>Ga0049107_10000333_pt1 | contig 13476 bp, 8 predicted proteins | sample WorMetilPIANOSA1_FD_61187 | JGI IMG/M metagenome (GOLD analysis project Ga0049107, IMG submission 61187) | Marine gutless worms symbiont microbial communities from Max Planck institute for Marine Microbiology, Germany - Olavius ilvae PIANOSA.1 | ecosystem: Host-associated > Annelida > Digestive...
ATTAGGATCCACAGGATCTGACACCCACAGAGAATGATCTCTTCTCTCAGGTCCTGTATGTACTACCTGTAAAAGTATTTTCTGTTATATAACTGAATAAAATGATGATAAAATGATGATAAGTGAAAAAAAACGTGATCATTGTCATTATTATCGTCATACTGTTCGCTAAAATTGGAAAAATATATCTAAGATTAAATGTAAAAATTAAAAAAATGACTGAGTAAAAAAGCTCATTAGGCCTATATAGCATTCTAGTACTGAAGTTATTGTCGTTGGGGTGTCACTGTTTTAGATGTAGCTACTCTTTCATGCCGCCTGTATCGTAAGTTATACTGATGCAAAGCCATATCTGTCTGTATACGTTAAACCTAAGTTACTGGGTACAACGATTGAACGATGTGTTGTTTCTCTGTCTGTCTGTCGGCTGGATTTCGTAAAAGGCCATGGACTGATTTCGACTAATTTCACAGGCGGGTTACTGCCTTCTGGTACAAGGACTGATCGTGTGACGACCTGGAACATATTTTAGATCATATTCGCCGCAAATTAGGATATGTCGCCACTAAAGAAAAGCGAGAACGGCGCATACTTGTTCGTTGCTAGCCGACGAACATCGGCGAGTTCATAAAAATAGCGCATTCGTAGACTCTGATCGAAATATCTGGGTCGTCGTCGGTGACGCAGTTTCTGGACGGAGGTGTGCGCTCTACGGTACGTGCTCTTCCAGTGTCCACCGTTGCGAACTGCATGGTTGAAACCGCGTCGTTGTCGTTTTGTTTGTCTGGACTTCGGCCCAAGTCCAAATTTGTCTTTTGTTTAAGAGATGTTACCGAACCCACGAACGAGGAATATTGCAACGTTCCAACGGTTTCCACCAAAAGGATTGAAACTGCGTTCACATGATGACGCACCCGAAGTGATTTGGGTTCAACGAACACACTTTCCGTTTGTTTGCTTCGTCTTTCCGTAAAAAAACGACCGAAGCTGCGGTCTCCAAATTTGTACGCTCGAATGCTTATTCTTAATAATTTTGTATTTATTCTGCTTCGTCGTGTGTTTTCATTCGTTCATTCATTCGCTCTAATGCATGTTCTAAGAGGCTAGAGCCATGGGTTCTGTTAAAAAATCCTGCGTGAACTGTGTTGTATCGACTGTGTTGTTTTGTCTCGTTGGCAGATGTGCCTAACATCCAGTTGCTGGCAGTTGCGCAAGCTGCCCGCTATCGTTCCAGCGACATCTGCAGAACCATCTCGGTTCTTCTACCTGCGACGTTTCTCCTTAGTGCCAATGATATTTTACTTATGCAAAACAATTTACTTATACTTTTACTTGTAGTAAGCTGAAAATCATTTTATTTTAGTTTTACTTTTACTTAATTTTTGAAAAATAATTTTACTTTACTTTTCGTTTTACTTTTACTTAACTCTATGCACTACATATGAACTACTGTTAAACACAAAACAATCAGTGGGAATGCAAAGATGTGATGCTTTTAGTCTGTTCACTGTTCAGTGTCTATGATATACGATTAAGAAGTCCAGTTGGTAAAATTGCAAACTCATTTTTCATAGTTCATAATCAACATGTCAGAATCCATTACATAACACCACTGTCCTGCAACACCTTGTTCAGTTTCAGAGACAAACCCTCATTTTAAGACTCTTATTCATCCTATACTACGTCGCCCACTGGTCAGCGCAGTCTACATACACAGACAATATCCTTTCGTCAAATGTCTGCGAGGCTGGAGCTGCCACGATGTCTAGTGCCACTGGTGCCAGCTTGTCGTCAGTGGCGTAAACTTAAGAAAAAACGGGGGCTCGGCTCCAACTATTGGCCGTGTAGCGGCCTCCTCCTAGCAGATAGGGTCTGGGGAAGCGTCTTTCCGAGCGGGTCCAGGCGGAGCCCGGCCGCCGAATGAGTTTTGGTGCATTTTACCATTAACTTGAGCCTACAGGTTACTGCATTAGCTTAGACATTACTGTCATACTATGTAAGTATCGTTATGCGGGGGACTCGTGTGACAAAAAGTGGGGGGCTCGAGCCCCACGGGCCATTAGAAGTTTACGTCTACGCTTGTCGTACTTGGCCTGTCGTTGTTGCCAGAATTCCAACGCAGTCACAGTGTTGGCAACTGAACCGTCGCGCACCACAGATAGATACTGGCTTCTGTTCGGCTTCACTTGCACCACTCTGCTGAACTCTGCTGGCTGGCGAGTCTGGCAGCAAGAAATGTGAACCATTTGAGGGGCTGAGGCAGGTATATAACAGGAAGTAAAAGTAAAACCACTCTAAAATCATTTTAGTTTACTTTCACTTAGCTGAAATACTTTTTACTTATAAAAATAATTTTAGTTACTTTTACGCTTTAAGTATAAGTAAATGAAATCATTCTAATTTACTTTTACTTGAGTAAAGCATCACTACTTAGTGCTTTGTTGCTATAGGTGCACCCTGTAGGCCTACTGAACTTAATTTATAGGCTTATTCGTCAATATTTAAGCGTCAGCATTTACTATAAACGCCACGTCATGTTCTGTATATCGTTTCCCGCTGATAACCGCACATCTGTTTACACACCTAACGTTTCTGCATTACGGCGTAAATTAGTTGAATTTAGTTTACTGCATATTTTTTTACATCGTTATATCTTATACGAATAACAGATACAGACGAGAGTATTTTAATGTACACTTTTAGCATATTTTATATTTTACCGCTTTTAAAATGCTGTTTTATTCCGTATAATGCGCGTACGTGTGAATTTTTAATGACTGTTGTGAACTTTTCCTTCATTTTTTAATTGTTCACGAATATCGTATGTCGCATATCGTATTTCTATATCCGAAGATATACATTACTTTTGTGACTTGACGTATCGTTATGCCCCGCCCATAAAAAAGGGTTTTGGTAAGGTGACCATTTTATGCCAGATTTTGCACCAGTCCTTCAAAATTTCGGGACTTGTCCTCAAAGAATCTTAGTCACAAATTTGTATTTTTTTCTAATTACAGTGGCATTGTTTACATTTCAGTTTATTTTTGCAATTATTTTATCCAGTTTGTTTAGTTCGTTTTTACTGCGCGACGCTATGCGTAAGCGCGGTCTTTGCTGTCGCCCGGTGTCCGTCTGTCAAGTTGGTTATTGTATACACAGCTGAAGATATCGTCAAACTTCTTGTTCGGCCCGGTAGCCCCATCACTCTAGTTTTTGACCCTATACGCCGATACCCAATTCCAAGGGGAACCCCTTTAGCGGGGACGCAAAATACACGATGGGAAAAATTTGCGATTATCGAATGAGATCGCCGTTTATCTCGGAAACGGAACGAGATAGGCCCATGGTTGCTATGGAACGTTAATAGGAAGTCATAGGCGGCGGATAGATCAGTGCCGGTTCCGATGACCTTGAGTGACCCCTAACCCGGGTTTCAGGGTCACTGTATAATTAGAAGTTGAATATCTCAATAGGGACAAAGTAATTACTATAGAACACAAATAGGGCAAAGTGGAATGACACTCAGCAGAGCGTATAACTCCGCCAAGGCCGTTGATCCAGCAAAATTATTACTGTTAAACAAACGCCGGGTAAAAATGCCCAGTCTCTCGGGGTATGACTCGCCTCCCCCTACCTACCGTAAGCACAACCCTACACGAACCCTATCTAACGTGATCCGGATTACCAGCAAAATCTAATGGTTTCTTCCGTGGCCATGTGCCACATTTTCACCTAATTTTGTGAAAATTGGTTGAGAAGTTTTTATGCAATGCTGCTTTAAAAAAATAAACGTGGATGAAAACAACCTCCTTGGCGGAGTTAATAAGCGAAGTAAACGCCGTTCACTGCCGACAGATTCAACAGAATATTGATTATTGTAGCTACGGACACACATTTCTACAAGCTTCACAGATCTAATACTGAGCACGCACAGAATCAGTCACAAAACAAACGCACTGTGTCACCTCTGTCTCTCTCTCGCTGCATATCAAACCAGACTTTCTCATACAACAGTTTCAGCACAAACTTCGTGGCGACGCTCTCTACAACGCTCGTCGCCGTCCAATTCGTCGCCGTCCAATTCAGCGGCGCATTCAGACACGTTTGTCGCAACAGGAAATCTAAATAATTAAGTCCAAGCTCAGACTGGTTAGTTGTTTTGGGATTTTAAGAAAGACGCCCACCTGAGGTTTGAAACCTGGAACAAGGCCCCGAAATTAAAAATCTTGTCCACTCATTTCTTCAGCATTTCTGGGGATTGTCCTTGTTAAACTCAAGGTTGTTGTCATGTGCCGAGTCTTCGTAGAAAAAGACGTGCCGTTTCGTCGAAAGAATTTTCCAAAAAAACTTGGTCTGTATGTATTACACAAGCAGTCTTCAAGTGCACAATGTGTACATTAGAGATGGGAAAGAACCAAAACCCAGCAGGAACAAACCAGAATCCTTATCATCAAACAACCCGAACCGAGCAATAATCCAAAATTTTGGGTTCTTTGCCATCTTTAGTGTATGTACAGGGAAAAGCTGAAACCTGCATTGTGTACTCAAGACCCTACCCAGTACGACAACCAACAAATAAACGTATAAACAGAAAAATAACATAAACTGACGTGCTATGACGGCATTGAGCATTGCTTCTAGTAAACGTTTTGAATAGCAGAATACAAAATCTAAGCAACTCAATCACGTGCACACAGACTAATCTCTTTCTTGGACCACCCAAAACTCGTGCTGTTTCCCACGTTAACATGTTATGTGACAAATCGTCTCGTGAAACTTTACAGTTAATCCTCGTATTCCATAAGTTTGCAGAAATAATGGATCAACAAAAATTAATTCTACAGTAATTGTCAATTGTAAATGCAGAGAACTATAAACAATGCACAAGCCAGATGATTATTTTGACTTTAGGAATAAAACTCAAAATACTAAATTACAATTAGATAACTCCCATAATTCGTTAATCACCAAAATTAAAATCCAAGCAATATTTCAGACACTGCACAAAAAATTAAAAACAATAACATCAATAATAACTTAACAACAAATTATGAACGTAACAATTAATCCAAATAACAGATTATTTCTGAAACTCAACAACAGACCTAAAAACAATGTCAAGAAATAATGAACCATTCAAAATGAATGTCTGCATAAATAAAAACAACAAACAATTATTTAAAAACAAGTTACTTGTAAATTTAGAATAAAATGATGAATATGTATATTTTTAACATCTCTCTTGATAAACAAATTAACACCATTTTGCAACTATATTACAAATAGAAACAACACAACAGCATCATCAACAACAACTTAATCCAAGTCCAACTGTTTTGCATGTAAAAAGAAAACAGTAACAAAGGTAATTACAACAATTCTGTACTTATTATTACTGAAAATTACAATTCAAAATTAGACTTGCTTAAAGCTCCAGCAAACACTGCAAACACCTCGCACATTACTGAAGTTAGCTAGGTTTAAGTTCAGAAAAATTTCCACAAGTGAGGAATAAGCCCCAACTTTTGCCAAAAAAATCAATCTGCTAAAATAGCTTCATGCCCTGAACTCCACTATAATCAATAGACGCTTTAGGAATTATTTTTCGACCCCAGAATGAAGATCAAATGATCCAACTCTTGTCTCGATGGAACTTCTGTGCAACCCATGACTTTACCAAGTATATTTGCAGTTCTCTTCTTTCTCCTCCCCATTCTCATTCAAAAAATATCAACAATGTAGGCTTGCTTAAGTTTGGTGGTACAAATTGGCCCAAAATGCAAATGCCAAGTAGCCATAATAAGACAACTGCTAATACAAATCTCTCAATTAACAGACTCAATATTCAATATTTCAATCAGTTCGTTAAAAACTAGTCAACATATCAGCCACGATATGGGCGACACAGATAACAAGACAATCTACACAGATATCAGTCGAAATGTCCTCATCCATCGTTGTTTGATTGAGCAAAATTAAACAGTGATGTAGTAGGTGGGTCATTTTTTGATGTCCTAGTAAGACACAAGCGATGGATGTGAAGTCTGTGTGAGGAAAGGTACCGGTAGTCACATACTTGATATGAGCATATGGTTCCAGGGCTGATCAAGGTCCTGGGCAGTCAGCCCACAGGTGACTGAAGCCATAAACCCGGCGGTGGGCTGCCATTACTTTCCACCAGGCCCGCGGTTACCTCCCCAGCCACAGAGTGTTCCACTCTTTGGCCGTTACCAAATTATACTGATCGGTGACAGAGGCACATGGGTGTGAACAATTTGCCTACAGTCGTTGTGCAGCCACACCGTGACTGGGAGTCAAAAACCACAACCGTCAGGTGGTAAGTGTGACTCTCTACTTGCTGCACCACCATGGTCAAAATAATTCCATCGACGGCCGTAGTGGCTCAGAAATGATTGTTACACACTATGCAGGATGACGTCAGTTGCAACAACAACAACAATGAACGTAGCAAACATCATTCTCTAATATTTTCACTTCTCACTCTTCATGTCTGCATCAGCAACTGCATCATCATCATCATCATCATCATCATCGTGTGACTATTACCTACTGAACGTGGAGAAAAAGTTCGGTGTTGGGCAACAGACACAGTATTGGTTAGCTGAAAAGAATGAGCACTCCTCAAAGAACTGACGAACCAAACTAAATTGCTGATACGGTAGTTAGTTAGTTAGTTGGTGTTTAATGGCACTTACAGCACAATTTAAGAGGCTATATCGTGCCATAAAAGTATGAAATACATCACGTAGGGCCGGGGGACAAGATATACACATCATAAAACAATGAAAAATACACTGAACCAAGAAAATCTTAAAACACTCTTCGGCCCGAGTTTTCTGGAGGCGATCCCTCGCCACGGTTAGGCTCCTCAGAGGAGTCTTTCTAGCCAATCACTTGGCAAGTACTGACAATGCTGATAAGGTAAAAGAAGAAAAAATCTCAAAAGTGACACAACTGCAGAAAAAAATTCCGTTATAAACATGCTTTCAGCTAATAAATCTAGCAGTCTTCAAAGAAACAGCTTCAACAGTGACAGATCTGGGATGAATGAAAAGATGATGATGATGATGATGATGATGGCAAAAGTCTGCAGACCTGCTCAAGTCTGACAGTCTGTTCACTTCATGTTATCACAACCATATCACAGTCAACAAACATATCATTGTTGTCAATCGCGTAGTCTTTGCTAACGCCTCATTGCATACAGCTGATATACAGGGTGGACCACAACATATCCTCATCATAAATCAGCGATGGGCCAAAAAAGCAGACACAGAATTATTTGACAACCAAACGATGGTTAACAGATTAAATTACGATGTAGCATTAAAAAAACAATCACATTATAGCAAATACATGGTCAACACTCTATATTAGCAAGCAAAGATTTTAAACATCTCGGCAAATTTTTTGAACATAGGCTTACTTCTGTTCAGTGTCTAATTCAACAGGCTTCCGCCACTTTTTCTACTTTTTTGGTCCATCCTAAACAGTCGGCAATTAAGTCACTTGTAAAATTATCCGTCAGTGCGATCAATAATTAAACGATTCCATAATCAAAAATATACGAAGATATAATAGACAAAGATATAACAGACGACGAAATAGTAGACAATGAAATACAGATTGTGAACATCTCTACAGACAGATGGTGGAGACACGCCATGACGAAAACCGACTACATCTAAACATCTATAATGCTTTTCTGCACCAAAATTTACACGAACATCACAAGTAACACGGACTAAACAATCAACTAAACATCCGTTTAAAAAATTATGCAGAGATGTTTTGTCTACACGGTGGCACAAAAACCGCATCACTTAATGTAAATTATATTGCAAAGAATACTTTTTCATATTTCACCAATTTAGTCCGACATCTGTAACACTGTAAGTGCTGTAAGAGCATTTTACAAATCCAAAAAATGGTCCGGTTGTTTGCACCACCCTGTAAAAACCAGTTTTCAATACTAATGGCAGAAAGACGATCGATAGCTGTAGTCTGCAGCCGTTTATCAAAGCATCGTAATAAATGTCGCACGCAAACGCACACCAAAACATGGTAAACATAATTACGACATTCAACACTAACACTGCATCTCAAAAATGACATCGTTTTAATTTTTCTAACATCTCATTGTCGTCTTATTCTCAGGTAGTGTAGCAAAGCAACTAAGGTGATGTGGAAAATTGTGCATGCATTTAGAAGCTGGGATTTTCAGGACATGGTGCGCCAATGACCATGTGTAAAGTTTCTTCAAAGTTACATATCACTAAAATCTAGGCCACCTTTTTTGAGACACTGAGTACAACAGCTGAACTACAGAAATATAACGATAAGGGACAGTTGGATGACAACGTAGCCCGACTTCATCATGATTAGTGATGGTTAGAGTACTCAGAAATATAAAATCAATCTTTGCCAGTCACAACTACAGATCCTCACAGATTGCACGGTTCTCACCAGGATTTTCATCTGAGTGGGGAGATAGGATAAACAGAAAACTGTCAGCGTTATAAGTTGACATAATGCGTACGCAGATGACACATAAGAGAACTATGATGTGTCTCTTTTAAGTTTCCACTCTGTGCACCCACTAGTTAACAACAGCTTGTACGTGTGGTTAGTTGAGTGCAGCCTGTGCCGGTGCCCTGGTACTGCCAGGGCTTAATGTCTTTACATACAATTCATGCAGACTTCAGAAAACTCTCGGGCCGACAAGTTCAGATGAGACAGAGACATCGATATGCATGAAGATCACGAACAGACAAACTACGATGCTAAACACTTGCAATGCAAAACGTAATAAACGACAAGACACGTCGACGACGATAATATAATTTAGATGCAGTTCGTTGAAGAGCAACACATATACTGCAGATCTGGCAATATTCAGTGGCAATAACCTCGAGAATGTTGCAAGTGGATAAAGTCACACATCAATTCCAGCCACTTTTTCAGAAAATTACAGCAACTGGTTTTGACATTTCTTTACAGAGCTCGTTCTGATGACAAGTATGCTACACAGAAATGTCAGCTATTTCTGAAATGAAGTAAAATGTAATAAAATAAGTTTTCACTCTGTGCTAATTGCAGTTTGCTGTCAGCAATATCATTGAGCATCACGGTGTGCAAAAAAAACTCTTGCAGCAACAATCTCAAAGGAAAACCAAAGTGACCTGGCTTAACCGATGGCAACTACACAAAATAGCCCAGTTAAACAGAAGCCAACAGAGATGTTAACTGAAAATTAAATACTAACACCGCTGTTACTTCAGTACTTTGACATTGTTGGTTGGACGGCAAGATGGGAAGGGCATACGACCCGTAAATCTCGCAGCATTAGCAATAGACAAAGGTTTTTCTTCAGAAGATCGATGGGGAACCTGGCCTAACGTGCAGTAACCTCCTGAAAATTGGCCAAAAGCAGCAGTAGTAGAAGTTACTTCAAAACGGAATAAATTCAGGACGGACTACAGATCACTATAATTAGCGGCGCAAATATACACCTGCAGTACATAGAGTAAAGGTGATATGCTGGTTAGATCTGCCGGTCGCCTACAATACCGACACTCTAGCAACATCAACCAGCTCATTGCCACGTATAAAGACATCATCATCATCATCACCATTGCAAGTGTCTTTGTCATCATCGTCAGCACCTGTCGCCGAAGCTGACAGCAGGTTTTTCCAGCAATCGAACGACAGCACGTGACGTGCCGAGGTAGCTGGTGGCAAGTGGCGATGTAACGAAGCCAGGTTCCACTCGGCTGAGTGTTTAGCAGCGTCAATGCAGGCCGATGGCAGATCAACACTGCCGAGTTGCAGACAGCACCAGAGCATTGTTCGAGCGCAGCATAGAACTGCTGTCAACTCACCAAGTGCATTGGCCAGTGCCAACACATCTGCACACATGCCAATCGTCAACCACAATTTACAGCGATTACCACTTATCGGCAATGATAGAGTCTGCCTTATACTGCGTTAAATGTACGCATAGCGGTCGGTCAACTACATTCGTTTATCAACTGAATGGCTCCGTGAAAGAACCGAATAAGTTCCACAACTATGAAACTGAGAAAATCGCTCGTAAAGCCAGTGACGTGGCAGAATATATTGAGTTGTTTGGTTCTTCCACCCGAGATCGTCAAGCACGACACATTTAGTGTTATTTTCTGAACGTCTGCTGGTATATGCGTCGTCGTGCATGATGATCTCAGGTGAAAGAAATGAACAACTCGATATAATTGCAGGTTTTCTGCCGCGTCACTGGCTTTATGAGTGATTCCTCGTCTGCCAAAAATGTCCTCCGATATATGCGTCGTGCATGACAATCTCGGGTGGAAGAACCAAACAACACGTTGTAATAGGTTTTGGAGAGCTGGCTGCAATCGATTAGAATACATAGACATTCGTTAAGTATATTAACCGAATAATTAATATTTAACTAATAATATTTTAAAACACTAAAATCTGACGCTCTCCTTCCACCAGTAAACAGAACATCAGAAATAGAACACCATTGAATCATGGGGGAAAAAAAGAAATATATAGAGATGTTCGGTTCTTTGACGGAGCCATTCAATTCTATCCTGTATATAATAAATGAAGCAAATCTGTGCTTTGCTTACAAATTTTAACTGGTCAACTGATACTGCTGTTGGAGTTGCATGGTTTTATTCTACTCAGGTCTACCCGAGACCGCTTTATGTGAAGAGACACTGTCTTAAAATTTGTAGGACTCGACCTTTCAAGCTACTTTTATGTTGCATATATTGTCAGTGATTTAAGTTGCATCTGACAACTTCTATTGAACGAATATTGATTGACTGATTGACTTTTATAATAAAAATTTAAAGATGCCCTCTAATGTCGTTCACTTGCCCTGTTGAGGTTTGGATGTGCTGGTTTGTAAAGTGGGATCTTTTGGCAGCACTGCACCAATATTAGACAGATGTCCTCCCAGACGCCACTATCGACTAATATAGATTTCAGTGGCAATTGAGTCCGGATCCGCCATCATAATACTGAGCCACAGATGTTCCTCAAACAAGAATACTTAAACAAGAAGTTCAGCTGATACTGACAAACCAACGCAACACGATCTTAGATATATAACCGGGTCAGTCTGGTTGCGTTACATCTTTTGCAGTGTAATTATACAGAACTTTCTCCTCATTACTTTCTCAACCGGGATCAGCAGTCACTCAAGGTCATTGAAAGTGGTACCGTTCAATAGACTCCATTTCCTTCTAGTGTCCTATAGTAACTTATCCCTAAAACTTGCTGTTTCTGAGATAGTCCACTTCAAAAAATACATCAACAGCCAGTAGTATTCCAGAACAACCTACACAAGCTGGTTACCAGATTGTAAAAACATTTTGGGTTTAGTTACTGCCAGAGATGATGGAGGTGGCAGTACTGACAACTGTAACTCTAAGACATGCAAAGCTACATTAAGATCACAACCATCACCGACATACCAACACTGTTTTTTTACAGGATGGATGTACTTCCTGTCGCCCAACCAACAGTGTCAAAGCACTGACGGGGAAAAACTATCACATTCCATGTACCTGCTCGCCTCAAGCTCGCCAGGGATCTTCCAACCTTATCTTTAACCACTAAAGGCTCCTCGTTACTTCAGAGGGAGGACTGACAAGCCTCTCATCAACCCACTGACACCAGTACGCCAATATTTTCACTACAAGGTGGAGAGTGAAAACCTTTGTCCTTCTCTGCCTGTGACATGCTGCGGGTTCGGTATCGGTTGATGGCGTTGGCAATTTCATCACGCCGACACGTATCGACCCTGCGTGTTGTGTCTGCCCAGCGTGTGAACGTCTCGTGAACATTGCTCGGAAACTGTATGTTTCGCAGCTGCTGTATCCGCTCCACCAGCGTCAGTACCTGCACCAACCAGTGCTGCTAACAACACCCACTAAAACAAGCTTCCCACCCAATCTCTCTCCATTATAACGGCCATTTTCCACACGGACATGGGTGAGCCGGTACCACAATGTCTCCATTCTGGATTTTACTAGAGCTACGGATGACGGAGGAATTGGTGACAACCGGAGCTACAAGACATGCAAAGCTGCAGTTAAATCGTCACCATCAATAAACCAACACCCAGCTTTTTACAGGCCAGATGCCCTTCCTATTGCCCAACAAACAGTGTGAAAGCACAGGGAAAGTTTCCAGCTAATTTAAGACAGAAAATGTCCAGACTTTTCCCCAACTTTCCTCGAACATGTCCAACATGAACATGTGTTGGTTGGTTGGTTGGGAGTTTAACAGCACTTTCGGTACAAATAGGCTATATCGTGCCATAAAGAAAGATTAAAGTTTGTTGAATGGACCATGTGGAAACATTCCCCATCTCAGATGTGACAAGTACATTTTATGTTAACTGTTAGCTGGCTCCTTCTCGCCTATTGTGGCTTGATAGCTGAGTGGTTACGGTGTTGTACTTGCAATCAGTTGGTCGCCAGTTTAAATCCCGGCTGCTGGGCTGTTGAGTGCAACCCTGGACAAGTTGTTCACACATATGTGCCTCTGTCACCAACCAGTATAAATGGTACAAGTGTAAGCTGGTAAGGTAACCACTAACCGTAGGTCTGGCGTTGCGCTGGCCATACATCACAGACACAAAGTAGTTTATCCACCTATGGGCTCAACAGCCTACAGCATGGAGATGAGCATTGAGCACCCCGTCTATGCTCCAATAGGGCCTGGCGCACTATACATCTCTTTACTTCGTCCCCCACACTAACTCCTTGAGGCGCGGTTGTGGTCAGCTGAAAAAAGTTTTCTGTTCAACTACTTAAACACTTTTGCCCTCTCACCTCTGCATGATGACTAAAAATATCAGCATCAAAGTACCAAAATTTCCAGCCATCAGCAAGAGAAGACAAAACAACACAAATCGGAAAACGCACCTTTGCATGTTCACGCAGAGAGTCGATGACCAATCTGTCAACACGCGATGGATTTGCCGGCATTGGAGGAAGTGTTCGACTGTTATCACTAGAAACAGACCTGCCAGGATTCTGCCTAGCCAGCTCTGCCTCCGTCTAACACAAAACCACATGACGGAACAGAAAACCAGGATGTACATTGTGAAAATTTGCATTAAATAATGTTTCTGACATCCCATTAACTTTGTCCAATTTGCAATTACAATTAATTTAAATCAGTTTAAAATTAATTTTAATCAGTTTGTTAAAAAAAACTGAACAGAAAAACGTTTTACTGATACCAATGTAAACTGTGATATTAAAATGACGCATTCGCATATTAAGAACTAGCATGTGGGTGCCACAGCAGTGAGACATGGGATTAAATGAGGATTAGCGTACATTTTTAGGCTCGACGCCTGAGCGTTGAGCGTAATAGCTACGGCAACGTGGCTGGGTGGCTGGCTGGCTGGGTGACTGTCACACTCCGGTA
>Ga0049107_10000334_pt1 | contig 13475 bp, 9 predicted proteins | sample WorMetilPIANOSA1_FD_61187 | JGI IMG/M metagenome (GOLD analysis project Ga0049107, IMG submission 61187) | Marine gutless worms symbiont microbial communities from Max Planck institute for Marine Microbiology, Germany - Olavius ilvae PIANOSA.1 | ecosystem: Host-associated > Annelida > Digestive...
GAAGGACGAGTTGGAGTCGACGGTGCGGACAGACGGAGGAAGACTGTTCCACACGTCGGGACCGCAGACAGAGAAAGCCCGTCTTCCGAACTGGGTCCGAGTTCTCTGTATCGCGGCTGCCCTAGTCGTAGTGGAGCGGAGCTGCCGATGAGAGTCGGTTGAGCTGAACGCGACGAGGCCAGCCAAGTACGCAGTTGAAATATACAACATGTGGCTGGTTGCCAGTGAAGCATACGCTTTTCTAGCTGGCCACCCATTTTAAACAGATACTGTCTTGCATGATCGGAAAACAGACAAAGCCTACATTAAATGTGCAGAGTCGGTGACATTTCTATCATTATCATACTGTTGTAAACTGCTGGAATAAGACTTGCGTATTTCACAAGGTATTGTAGCTACATGCTGAAGGCGAGGTGGACAGAAGTAAAAGTACCTGCAGAACATTTCCTCAGAATGTTGAAAGCCAAACCTTATTAAAATCGGTTGATGTGTCGCGGAGATATTCAAAAATTAAAATGAGGAGGGGACGTTTTCTAAAGAGCGTAAAAACTTTTTAATACTTCTTGGAGGCGCAATGTGATATAAAACAGTCACCCTGTAGAAAGCCAACAGTAGTCCATCTGCTATCCAGTTCCTGTCCGCTAAGGATAGGAGGCTGAGTTGATATGGGCAAACTTGCTCAAAGTTGTTTGTAACAGTGTTATTTCAGTTGTGATATTTCAGTTTCAGTTGTAGTTATAGTTGTCAGTTTTCAAATTTTTCAGTTACAGTTTCAGTTACAATTACAGTTAATTTTTTCAGTTACTATTACAGCTATAAGATTTTTCATTTATAACTACAGTTATTTTTGGCTTTTTAACAAAGATACACAAACTGTAGTAACAACACTGCTTCCACTTCTAATGAGCACAAAACTTGAAAACATCTGTTTTTACGTTCAAGTTCTTTCTCTGCAGCAGCGAGAAAGTCGCTCATAGCAATGTTCATGCATAATACTTTTAGTTCGATTCTCTAGCTTCTTCGTCAGCCGATTCCTCCTCCCACTCGTCAAATCCCCACACACTGAGAAAACGCGTTCGACATACGCCTGAGAAGCTGTGGCACACAACAGGTCCTGTGCAAATGCAGCAAGTAGGGGGAATTTGGGTTCCTGTGACACCCAAAAGTCCAGTCCATTGTTCTTGTTACATGACTTGCAACCTGCCAAGTAGGTCACAAGTTCAGTGTCGACAGAGCTGCTGCACTTGATGTCGTACGGGCGACATCAGATGATCAATAATGACATGTACGATAGCCTACCAGTATGTGAAATTTTACAATAGCTATTTCTTTCAGTTAATCACTTTTTTCTATTACTAACTGGTTTATTTTTCAGTTGCTTTAACAGTTACAGTTAATTTACATGTTCAGTTACTATTAAAGTTGCAGTTAACTTACAGTTATTTCCCAGTTATTTTGCTATTTTAGTTTAAGTTACAATTAACTGAAGGAACACTGGTTTGCAATGGACCGAAACCAATTGTCAACTACCAGTTTGTAACTATAACTTACGTAAAAACTCCTTTGTTGTCCGTTGTCTTTTTCAGCTATTGTAACACTTGGCTGCAACACGATTGTTGTAGCTGTTTGTTTATCCTAATGTGATTGTTTATCCTAAAGTGTCTGATCCACAAACTGCTTACTGCATTTTTATGTTCTGGTATTTTCAGTTTCCATGTGCGTTTGTCACGTGTTTAATAAAATCTACTTACTTGCTTACTTAGATCTCAGACGTTACGTTATGGTACAGATCGGCGATGCGCCGTTTGCCGCATTACTACGACTTCTTGTCTCACGATGTCTCCGCAGTGCCAACAACACCGAAGCTGTTTTCCATCGTGTCGCACTGTACGAGACATGCAGAGACCTCAGATCGTTTCATTACGCGTTTCGCGCCGTTGCATTGCCGCGGCTTTATACCGGCCTCGCGGAAGTTCGGCCGCGGAATTTCTCTCCTTATGCGTATAATGAAAATCCAAATCTCTCCAAGGAGGAGCCGGACGTGTCTCGGATCGAGCTGCAGCGGGCAGCCGCTGCGGGTGGGAAATGTTGGGCTGAAATGGGCGGGGAGAGAGGAGGGGAGTCGACAGGGGGTATTACGCGGGGGGCGATCAATTGAATCAGAGGTCGGGGTTAAAGCCAATCCGATATCACTCTTTACAATGTGTCGTAATCCGCGCGCGGGCGGCGACACGTCGTCGTGACGTCATCGCCGTTTCTCTGCGCATGTCCAGCAGCACGCGTCCGGCCCGGACCACCCACGGGTACCCTCCCCTCCCCGCTTCGCTGTACGGCGGCCGGCGATTATCGATTCGACGTGGGGGTCCGGACGGTTGTCGTAGCCGGCGCGATGCGTTGGTGGTCTTCAGCCGCCCCCTCCGGCTGGGTGGCGCTCGCGTCGGTCGCTGCCAGCGTCCATAACCCCCAATAGGATCGTGCGATAAAATGGGACCAGCACTTCTCTGTGGATTGTGACGACATATGGGCCGGTCGGCTTTGATGATTATTCGCTGTCAAATGGTAGATGGAGAAAAACTAAACTGAACTTGACTGAAGGAAAGTGGATATGCAAATCCGTGTAGACGTACTACGTCGTCCGCGTGGATAAATATGGGCAATGGTAAGGGGTCTTCATCGTGGGTTCGGCAACAATACGAAAATACGCACGCTAGCGGACCCTGTGTCCCTGACCCTTCACCTCTTAAACGCAAAATCAATAGGCTTCGACAGACTGTCGAAGTTTCAACAGATTTGACTGAAAAGCTGAAAGAAGAAGCCTAATCATAATACCCCCACTGCAATGCTAATTGGGGATATGGCGACCGTGAAATGTGAACTAAACTAATTGCCTTTCCCAATCGATTACGAGATCTGAACTGTAGGACGTAGTCCGACGTACCGCTGCGAAATGTGAACAGTACATAGGTCTACATGCAACTGATAATGACGATGATATTTATTTTATTTATTTATTATTGAACGCTGTACAGTGGGACTTAAACGAGTTTCGATTCATTCCGATAAGGGGTTTTATCATGTTAACATACACACCTCGCGCACACCCACAGACTTCGCGACAAAGTGATCGCAATATTCGCGCCGCCGTACGTCGTCGACGAGGATGAATACCCTGCGAGGCAAAAAAACTGCACCCTTTTTATTTTCTGAATAACTCTGTCAAACCACGTTCTATGTTGATAATTTTTGTCATACCTGAATGAATTTCTCATCCCCTGCATATTTCACATTATTTGTAGACTGAAGCACAGTGAACCAGCTTAATATTCTTTTTGTTTGCATGGTAGCAGACGACAACATGACTTATCTGCATAAGTTCATCATGCTTAACATTGGACTTGATTACATTACTTGCATGTACTGAAAAGCAATAGTACTAGAAAATTAATTAACTAGTTTCCACAAAAAGGATGGCGTTTGCGGATTCTGAATAATCTTCGTTAAAACTGCGAGAAACCGGCACAGGAGATTGACAGCCGGGCAGTGGCAGACCTCGCACATCACGTACTGCTGAGAACATTGATACAGTGAATGATCTGGCACTCAGTCAGGAGGGTGCACCAGGGACACACAAAACTACTTGTCAGATCGCCAGGGAAACTGGCGTTTTGCAGAGATCAGTGGAACGCATCATACACAAAGACATTCAGCGAAAGTGCCTGGAGAAACGATTTTAGCATGGTCGCGAATCCATCCAACACAGCGTCATTGATCAAGCAATAATCAGTGGCGAAATCGTCTTGATGCGCGTGACAAAGCCAGAGGCAAACACTAAACATTTGTTGTGATGTGTTTGTCCGTAACTGTCAATTTGTCATGACGTTTAATGCTTGCATTTCTGTGGTTATGAACAGATTGACATATGTTGTGTTTCACAAGGTAGTGTAATGACATTCATTAGGAGAGGTGGATAATTTTGTCATTTATTGTTGCAAATTCATTCAGGTATCTGTGCGCCAAAAATTGTCATAATAGAACGTGATTTGACAAAGTTATTGAGGGTGCAGTTTTTTTGCCCCATGGGGCAAAAAACTGTACCCTTTTTATGCAGAGTGTATAACCTAGATCGTGAAAAGTCGGGTCAGCTGACCACCATAAATTGGGGCAAAAATATCTTCTGAGTTTTGGGCAAATGAAGCAGCATCTTCTAAGAAATTTTCACTAGGTGACATAATCTGACTGACATTAAGTTGCGCAGGCGTGATTGACTGAAAAGCTGAAAGCGTAAGCCTAATCATAACACTCCTACTGCAATGCTAATTGGGGATATGACGGCCGTGAAATATGAACTAAGCTATAATTTGCCTTTCCCAATCGATTATGAGATCTGGACTGCAGGACGTAGTCCGACGTACCGTTGCGAAATGCGAACAGTACATAGGCCTACATGCAACTAATAATGATGATGATATTCATTTATTATTGAACGCTACACAGAGGGAAAGCTTCTCACCCAGTGGGCTAAAAATCTCGGTCACTGGGTGACATGTTTTCGTCGTTGGATGACATTTATGTCAGTTGTAGTGCTAAAAATGCTCTGAAGTGAAGGGATTGATAATTGAGATCTATTCGTATTACGTCGAAACATATTTAAATTATCAAATGATTTTTTGAAAAAGTACAGTTCGTCGAACTATTTATGTCGGCTGATAGCCAAACATTAGCATAAGTTCTTCTTTCTTCTTCTTCTTTTTCTTTCTCTTTTTGTTGTTGTGTTGTATTTATTAATGTATTGTTTTGCATATATTGATGCTACCATTAAGTTTGTGAAAAAATAAAGTTATATATTATTTTGATAATAACTTTTAAGTGACCAACAGATCTAGATGTATGTTGGTTTAACAATGCACGGACTAGCCCTAGATAAAATTTAATTTTAGCACCAAATTTCATGTTGAAAAATGTTCCCGCGCCACTGGAACTAGACAGCAGAGTAGGATAGGCGAGGTTAATCATGTTAATATTACAACCAATGATTGAAAGCCACTAAGAAAGACACGGTGGCGGGGTTGATTGGATTTCAGTTGATTTGGATTTGATTTGACGTGCCGCGTCGCTCACAGATGCACTAGTGGCGTGTGATGGAGTGCCGGACTTGCTTTCAAAAACACTGTCAAACTACAGCAATGGCAGGTTATATATTATAAGTCAAACGAATGAACCGAAGAAATGGAAAAAAAACTAGAATGAGAGGAATGCAGGTGCAGTGCGGTACATGCAATATTTATTCTTCTTCTTTGGTCGTCAGATGATTACACATCCGCAGCCGCACTCTTGTCTGTCCGACCCACTGGTTCCCAGGTCGTGACATTTACAACATCAAAGTTTGAACCCTATTTGTCACGTCTAACGACGGCCGGACGGCCCACCACAATTCGGCACGAGGCCATGGACGCCACGGGCAATTGATTGTTGCCGGCCGGCCGGACAGCACGATCGACGCGACCGCCCTTCCTTAGGCGACTTCTTCTGCTCTGCGTCTGCACACCCGACTCCCCGCCCTCCAACCCTTCTGCCCACCACACCTCGAATTTCTGCGCGCGCGTCTGCAAATATAATTGGCGCCCGAAACGAGATTCGATCTTCGGCAAGGAAGAGTCGCCCGGCCCGCCCCTTTGCACGCTGTACGGGCCGAAATTGTTCGGCGGCCGAGAGTTCTCACTTTTTGTGTGATCCGATCCGGTCGTTAGACGGATCGTTAGTCGGCGTCAAAATTGACGTCATCGACAGTACTCTGACCGTGACTGACCTTTGCGCTGGATCATGGATGTCATCCCAGTGCTGGCCACGTAGAACATCAGCGCACCCACTACGTATTTCAATGGTTCTTTCTTTCTTTTTTTCCACGTGGAGTGTGGAACCCAATCTTCTTATTTTTTACCCCCGCCCTTGTTTTTACATCAGCAGTAAGGAAGCCTCTCGGAAGAGGGAAGAACGTATAAGATATTATATTTCGGTTTCGTTGTTGTAGATCGTCGTGGAACGGCTGCAAGACGCAGACGGTCCTGTACAGCGACTACCCGGTCAATCTCACCTGCGCAGGTGAGAAGAAATTCAACGAGGGCGGGCACTGGCCGGCCGGCGGCGGACTGGACGACGGCGTGCGGCGCCTCTACCTGGCCCTGTCCAACTGTCGCAGCAGCACCGGCCTTCTGCTGCACTACCGGCTCGTCGTTCACGGCATCCTCGACCCGGCACCGTGCCGAAACTCGGCCACCACACATCACCGACCCCGCCGCCAGCACCTTGCCGTCTCGCTGCCGCTGATGCTGCTGCAGCTGCTGGTGATGTAACCATGGCAACGCGATCGTCAACATCTCCGCACTACGTTCTGCGATTACGCAAGCGTTATGCGGCGGCGGTCACAGCTCTGATTCGACTTCCGATTCGATCGCCGTTCGACTCCCATTCGACTGCAATTCGACCGCGCTATACGACCATTCGACGACCTACGTTACGACCGCATAGGCACAACCTATTCTGGGCGGTTACACTGCGGCCTGAGTGAACAAACAAGGTCAGCGTGACTGCGGCTAGTAGGTTACATCACTGTGACCTTAATGACCTTTGATAAACAGTCGAAAGCCCGTCGAACACCCGTCGAATCGAAGTCGAACTGTAGGCTAGTTGTAACCACCGCATTAGGGACACGGCGGTCGTGTAGGCCTATATAATAATCACATTAGCCACACGGCGGCATCTAATCCTAGCTTTACATATCCTAAGCCTAGCACTCACCCTAACCCTATACCGGCAACCCTAATCATAATCCTAATACATACAAATTGAACAAACAACTGAAATAAATCCGCATTTCATTTCGTAAACATACTGCAGTAGTAGTGAAGAAGTGGGGATTCTACGACTGAAATGTCGTCTTGGGTGTCGTCCACTTCTTCACTACTTGCAGTGCATCAGTTGCGCGTGCGCACTTCGGGTGTACACTGGTCCCTGCTTGGCTGCCGAGAGCCTACTGTCCATTATCACATACATGGCCGCCATGACCCTTGTAACAACCCTAAATAGCCTACCATGTTCTGTCCATGCGTGCAATGTCGCTAAATACCGAAGACTACCGAAACGCTACCGAAGCCGTGCATAAAAATAAGCTACGAAAGCCGTAAAGATCGCGCTGCATACCGTGTATCAAAAAGATTATCGGAAACGTGGATTTGTGGTGTCGAAGAATGGTCACGAGTGCATGTTGTCGCGCCAAATGGCGTAAATTTTTTATAGAGGTTTCAAAGAGGTTTTTAACATTTATTTTATTTTATAAAATGAAAATCACGTCTTTTAACGTTTTCTTTAAAACTTTTCCACAAGACGTTGCAACAATTAGCCTCCGTGAACTCGCTTTTGACTGACGATGACGGTATAAAAGCCAGCTTATATGAACTTCGCGGTTAATGCGTAACATTCGCCTGCATCAAATCTACCGGTATCGGCGACAAAACGATGAAGTGTGATAGGAAAGGGCGAAGGGGATTGGTCAGGGTCGGTAAAGTTATACCGCATCGGCTGTATCGGCAGCCGGTTAAGCTTTTATTCAATTTCTCGGCAAGCTTTCGGTAGCTTTCGGTATTTCGGTAATCAGAATTTTTAGCTGCAACTTTTGTACGTCGCCGTTGTATATATAACCGTTATAATTACTGCCGCATACTGAAATGTATTCGTACGTCTTATACGTGTGGGGGTATTAGAAAGTGGAGAGGGGGCTGTTCTACTCCCTCAACATGTTTTATTTTGCAGTTTTAGATCCGTCGCAGACTGAGATAGATGCCGCGCGACGGTTGGCGATTTTAGTGTTGTTTTAGTTGTTACATGTAGATCAGTTTCAGTTATCGTTTTTATTGGTTATTTCTGATGTCAGTTTTAATTTTTTCCCTGAATTGTAATTACAATTAACTATTTCACAATTTAGCTTTCATTGTAGCTTTAGCTGCCCCGTGCGGCTCATGCCAGGGTTGTAAGAATAGACCCGCTCCGTTTCCTGGCCGGATGTCGTAAAAGGCCTTTGTGTTTGTGTTCCGCCTGTCCTGTCTCTTAGCCTAGGTTTTCTTTTAGTGTGTTTGTTGTGCTGTTAACCAGGGACACTTTTTGCGTTGTGCTATTTTGTGTTATTTGTGTGTTCTGTCTCGTGGTTGTTCTTATTAGGTTGTCAGTACCAGTACCAGTACTCCTGTCCGAAATGACCTATAATGTGTTGATGAGGACGTTATTACTCTACTCACTCACCCACTTAGTTACACACTAGTTAGTTACAGTTTCAGTTTGTGTTCTGTTTTTATAGCAGTCAATCGTTGGACGACAGTAACGCGAAGTCTTCGATGTAACTTAGTGGTGTGCAAACGGCAACTTTACTAGATCACGCGAGCAGATTCCAGCTGAGGGTCCTGTATTTTGCAATATGTTTCTCAGGCAGATTGTTTCCTCCGCCCGAGGAGGTTATGCTTTCATCGGCGTTTGTTTGTTTGTTTGTTAACAGGATTACGCAAAAACTACTCGACCGATTATCACAAAATTCCGTGGAAAGGTGGAGCATGGACCAAGGAAGAAACCGTTAGATTTTGGTAGCAATCCGATTATGTTTACCTTGTGGTTAGGGTTAAGCAGGCTGTTGAAGTGGGTTTTGAGAAACCTAGGTTTTTAGGTTTTTAAAACCAAAAAAACCTTAAAAACCCTCAAAAGTATTAATTGGGATTTGTGGCGTTCACATGGTCGAATCGTTTTACTGGACTTGTCCTTACTTTTTATTGTGCTTGTGGGTCGTAATTTTCTGTCCGGCATTTGTAAGTTAAACCGTAGAAAAACGTTTATTTTTAAAACTTAAAACCTATTTTTGGTTTTAAAAAATAGTTTTTTTTCCAACCCTGAGGTTAAGGGTTGCTGTTAGATGGAAGTACTGCCGTACTCCGCATGGGTTACCGGGCGTTTGTCTAATAAAAACAACTTTGCGACATCAGCGGCCCTGGCGGAGGTATGCGCCAGTTTTTTTGACTTGGACCGTGTCTCTCGATTTATCACCAATTAACGTTCTGTCTCGCAATAACTGATGCTGTCATCTGTGTTAATAGCCTGTACTGTAACTTTTGACGTGCTGCGATATCAACACAACGTAATGGTACCGTATAATGACTATAGCTGTCCGAATTGGGCATTAGCGCGTGGTTGCGACACCCGGTCCCCTGTCTTGTTGTAGGCCTACGTGTTGTCCAGATAGGTAGAATGTTTTTTTTTCTTAAGGACGAAGCTCTTGTTGTTATGATGCTTCCGGCATTAAGCGATGCTTTTTGTCTGACGTTTGTCTGTCTGACGTCTGACGTCTGTCGCGTACATCGGGCCTAAGTCGAGAACAGAGAGGCCTATGAAGACTAAAATTGTCACACAGGTAGCCCACGTCACACGTGACTCGGACACCACTTTCAAGGACAAAAGGTCAAAGGTCAACTTGTTGCTGATGTCTTAAATAGCCAACATGCCGGAATAAGTGCCACCTGGCGAATAAATATGAAGATAATGTCAACTTGCAGGGGGCGGAGGCATATTGTGTCGCCACGCGCACAGCTTGTTATGATCGTCTATATTTCGCCGTACAGACGGTAGCAGTCTGCCATTAATTGTTGTTCATTATTGCAGTGTCCACCCACGAAGTGGAACGAAGCTGTAGCCATGACACTGGACGACTGTATTGTTGTTTTCCGAAGGGGGCGGAGGCATATTGTGTCGCCACGCGCGACATTTATTTAAAGAATAGTAAAGCGCGCCAAATCTCAAAAGGAACATACAGGCTGGATGCTCATATTCTTGTCTCAAACCATCGACCCCGCATGTGGATATACCGTCGTCTGTGACGCACGGCCAGTGCGACGCCAGACCCATAATAAGTTTTCACAGCATACATGACTGTATACAGGCGATGTGGGAGGAACTTGCGGGCCAAGTTGTACACCGCGATCAACTCATTATCTGCTATAACCACGCCTATATCTGAAAACGATCTATACGATTACCTCCCTAGCTTCTCACCGAGGGATGGCCAGGGTGAGTTGACGTGGTAAGATGCCGTGACGGTCGCCAGTCTCGAGATGTATAGGCATGCACGCGGTTGATCGACACTACCACGCTGGTGCCTCGCCAAACCGCCCTATTTCCACAGAAGTAACTGAACCTAGTTTGATGACATGACTGGCTGATCGTGGAACACCCGGTTGATGTATCTATGCATGATTTAGATTCGCGGGGTGGGCGAGGTTTGCGCTCGAAGAGTGCCTCTCTGTGTCCTGTTATCAGACATGGGTCAGTTACGTTGAGAAAATAATTTCAATTATATTTATTTTATTTTATTTATTTATTATAAAGTTCGTACAATAGTACACACAAAAATAAAATAAAAGCACGTAAACACAGACAGACTACAACAGACTAATTAGTACACATATACTCAATCATAAAATCAATCTCATCACTGCTGAATAAGGAGGGCAATTACAGTTACAATAAGCTGAACCCGACATAGTGGGGTACGCACATCTTACCATCGACATTTGCACACTAGTTTCTTCCAAAACAAAATGACTAACGACTATCTAGCAATAGAAGTTATAAAAATGTCATTGTGATTGATTGATTGATTGACCGATTGAAATTTGATGTACTGTGTATGAAACTGTACGAATTTTATTATTTGTAACTGTAACGGTGATTTGTATGATTTGTAATGGTCTGTTATGTTTGTGGGTGCCACTTTATTGGCCTTTTTGTCCAGCTCATGTACTGGTACCTTTGTCACTCTTATGATTGTTTTGTGAGCAAATAAGTAAGTAAAATAAAATAAAATCATTAGAAGGCTGACTTCATGAGCTAAAGATCAAACTGGAGCCTGTTCACACGCTTAACTGGCGCAAGGTTATAGCCAAACTCGGTTTATCTTGTTTTTATTGAAAATGTCAATTGCACTAACCCAAATTGCAATATTACAATTATACAAACTTCAATTACAATAATTACATATAATTGGAATTCAAAAAACGACAATTAAAATTACAATTACAGCAGTTACTTGGATAAATTGTAATTAATTACCATTGAATCACAATTGTAACTTACCCACGTTTTCCTGTTATCGTTGTTACCGTTTGTTAAATGATGTCACTTGAGAGTTCGCGTCTGTTCGTTGTTTGAGTCGTTTCGGAGTTGGGCGCGAGGGTTCGCTTTTCATTACCCAACACTATCCGATTCGATCCCAAAGAAATCCCACAAGGACACCGATACAGGCGCCATTGTTTTCAATATTGGGCTGTTCCCGACGTCGTGTCGTCTTACTGGCGTGATGGATTTCATATAGGCCTATAAATAACCGATGTGCAAATGCAGTGGGCGTGGCTGACCTAATAAACACGCGTCGTCATCCGCATACGTGTATGTGTTTCCAGTTTCCACGCCGAATTTGGTCATTCTAGGTCAAACCGTGTATACGCATAAGTAGCGGAGAACCGGCAAAATTTGGATCCGCCAGAGCCACGCCACCTTGGGCTAACCGCCTAAAAACACGCCCCTCTCCATGTGTGTTACCGAACAGAATTTGGTCGTTCTGCGTTAAAGGGTGTAGACATAAATACAGGAGAACCCCAAAATTGGGGAGCGCTGGAACTCCGCTGTCGGGATGGGCGGCGTGGCTGACCCCAAGATACACGCCCCTCCCTCACATATTATGTTACCTTGCGGAATCTGGGCGTTCTGCGTTAAAGGGTGTAGTCGTAGAGAGAGAACCCCCAAAGTCAGGAGCGCTGGCGCCCCGCTTCCGTTGGGTTTGGTTTTGGCTGGCCCCTGGAAAACAAGCCTACTCTCCATATGTGTTGCGTCAAATTTGGATATACGCATAAATAGAAGAGAATTTCCAAAATTGGGGAGCGCTGGGGTCCTGCCACGTTGTCTGGCCCATAGACATACGCCCTCCCCACGCGTGTTATCCTACCGAATTTGTTCGTTTTAGGTCAAGTGGTATGAGCGTTAATGAGCAGATCCACCTGAAATTTTTGACCCTCGTGAATATTATCTCGAGGCCAGGGGCTGCAGACATTTGTTTCAAGGCCGGATCCAACAAGTAGACATGCAATGTTTGGCTACTGCAGTGGCCGCTGTAAAATTTTCAAGGGTTAAGCCCCATCTGGCAATGCGGCCACTTTACTTGCAGAATTTTTCGATAATCTGCGATTATTGGATTGCGTATCAGCTGCGTCGCTCCATTTAAGCGCATGAAAAGTTAAAGGTAAAGGTCCATACACTTGATACAGCGCTTCTTCGTAGTGAATCACCACTGCAGAAGCGCTCAGGTATGGCACGTGTTCTCAAGGGATGCCAACCTAGGGCCACTCAAAAATCTGTGGGTCATGTACCCCCTAATCCCCGTGGGAAAAGTCACTCGTGGGGGTCGAATCGGGTCGCGCGGGTCAAAATGTCGACCCTGCGTTTCAACTCTGCATCGTATGGCTGAGGCTCGCGGTTTTTGTACACATTTAGTCGCAGAGTGACGCTACTTTTGTGCGTTATTCGTTCAGCGGACACAGTATTATTGTCATTACAGAATATTCTTGGACATTTGTGTACATAAAACAGACTGATTCGCGTTTTTTGTTCGTGAGTTTTGCCTCTGAACCGACGTCAACAGTGAATTCGTTTTCTTAGAAGCCAAGCACGAGAGCTCTCAAGTTCCCGGAAGCTTAACTACATCAGCTATAGTACGGCATTTAGTAACTCGCGTTGACACCGTCTGAAACGTTTAACAGATTGTACACGGAATTTTAAGACATTCAGCAGACAAAAAAAAACCGTACTGAATCGCACAGCATTAATCTACAAGCCAGCCGACAGTCGGCAGGCCTATTGTAATCTTTATCCTCGAAATTTCCATACTACAAATTTAGACTGTAATCAGTTCTGTTTGGTTGGGTTCAAAACGACAGGACTAACGTGGTGTGGGTGTGTTGGTGTTGGACACTTTTAGACGACGGAACGATAAAGGTTAAGGACGGTGTTGCCGACGGAAAATAAAACGTGTTTCCTACAGCCGCCGGAAGCAGGTGAGACATTCGGTGGCAGTGCATGCGTTGCACAGGACACGCGACAAAATGCGGAGCGGGTCAGATCCGCGGGGCGGATCTGAACGGTGACAATTTGTGGATCTGCGGATCAGTGATCAAAGTAGGGTTAGGGTTGCGGATCTACGGAGCAAACTGCTGGAGAAAGTGACAAAATGCGGATCTATCACGTGATAAAAAGTACTGACCAATGATCTATACGTGTGGCTCGGTGGCCGAGTGGTTAGGACGCTGGACTTGCGATCAGTAGGTCGCGAGTTCGAATCCTGGCCTCTCCGCTATCGAGTGCAACCCTGGGCAAGTTGTTAACACACATGTGCC
>Ga0049107_10000335_pt1 | contig 13468 bp, 2 predicted proteins | sample WorMetilPIANOSA1_FD_61187 | JGI IMG/M metagenome (GOLD analysis project Ga0049107, IMG submission 61187) | Marine gutless worms symbiont microbial communities from Max Planck institute for Marine Microbiology, Germany - Olavius ilvae PIANOSA.1 | ecosystem: Host-associated > Annelida > Digestive...
GCTGATGACGTCACACTCTCTAATTCACCTCCCACCTGCTCACCACTCTCACCCTCCATCACACATTCACTGTTTCATTCAAGGCTCAAAATTCGCCTTTTCCACAAATCATTTCCACTATAGTCTGCTAGCACCCACCTGGACTGCCTTCTCGGACTATACTGGACCGGACTTACTCTGCTCAACGGTTTTTCATTTTTAGTTCTTTTTTTCTTTTGCGTTGTGTGGTAGACTAAGCTGGCTTAAGTGCCAGCTTTCGAGCGCACGTTAATATAGTATCTTTACTTACTTTCTTACTTACTTATTACACAAAACAACATAAAGCATAAACATGTTTATATCATATGCTATGCAGTAGGCCTAAATATGAATAGTATATAAATTTACAAAACTTTAAGCCCAAGATAAAACTACAATTAAGCCAAAAATAAGCCATGATTTAAGCCGCAAAAACACTTAAGCCAGCTGCCATCCGTGAAAATGGCGGCTAGCCGAAATTAAGCCACAATTTGTGCTAAGCTGTCCATGATTTTGTCAGCCAGACAGCTTACGGGTCTAACACTGTGTGTAAGGTATTGCTGTATGTGCAGTGGTGTTAAATGAGGCCAAAATGTCGAGGCCGAGGCCAAAACTCCCGAGTCCGCGGTCGAAGCCAGAACCATGAGACCGAGGCTGAGACCAAGACTTAGAGACCAAGGCCAAGGTCAAGGCCTGCCACATGTAGATATTTCGGAATAAGAACAATGGCGACAATGCCAAGAACACATAAATGAATTTGTGTCCCACATTAGAGTGCTTAACCACGTCTTAGTAATGAATGTTGCAATGATACAACCACGAAATGGATACAACCGATATTATTTTGCTTTGGATAGCACATTTTTCGAGGCCAAGTGAATAACACTTGAGGCCAGGCCGAGGCCGAATGCTCGAGGCCGAGGCAAACTTGTCAAGGCCGAGGCCAAAATTTTTGCCTCGAGGCTTTAACATCACTGTGTATGTGCAATTCAATAATGAGTGTGCATGGCTGTTTGCGACTCACTCATGCAGAAAAACAGACAGTGTGTGTTAGTTACATACGACAGTGGAAGATCATTTTGCCAGGATGTGTGATGTGATATATGACATTTGTATGTGTGTGTGTATATGTGGTGTGCATATGTGTATTTGTTTTTACTTTGTATTTTACTTTCTGTATTTATTGCATTTAATGTGTTCATTTTGTTGTTTATGTTGTATCTTTGTACATAGCAATGGCGTCGGCGCTATTTTGTTCTCTATGCACCACCGCGGACAGATACAGCATTCCTGTCATCCAGCCGCAGTGCATTTTTGCACTACTATGACAATGAGAAGATAACAAAGAAGAAGGGTTCAATTGACCTTGAGAATTGTGAAGAATTGCGAGATCGGCTGGATCACAACTGCTATCCGTATTTGTTCTCGCTAAGAACATGGGACCATGGCAACCTTAGGACATACTTCCTGGCTGCAGACAATGAAGCTGAGATGGATAAATGGGTTGATAAACTTGCATGGGTACTGAACTTTAGTAGTAAGTGCACTTACCAGTATTACATTTTTCCTAATATTTGTAAACTGCACATAACTGAAATAAGTTTTACCTTTGAACAGAAATTTTCTGATGTTTCTCTACAGTTTATGCAGTTTGACTGCAGTGGCAAATTTTCCTTTTCATCCTTAGATGCTGGTTAAACTAAATTTAAGCTATTGCAAGTAGGATACAGTTAAGCATAAAGTGATCAAATTAGGCTAATCATGAACATTTTAGTTACCGAGTATGTGACAATCAGAGGCTTATTAATGTCACTTTATTGAGTATTGCCAGTACCTTTTAAAAGAGTCATTGGCAAAATATTGGTGTTTTATTCAGTTATTTATTTTCTGAGACAAGCATAAACCAGATATCAGTGATGGGCAAAAATTAACTTTTAAAATGTTAACTTTTCGTTAAACTGCTTTGTTTAGTTATGGTAAAAGTTTAACCAAAATTGAAAAGTTAACATTCAAGTTTAACTGGTTATTTTTAGTTAATACCTAAAAAAAAGTTTTAACTGTTTTTTTGTTAACTTTTTATTATAATACTATGCAGTAAAAGGTGCATTATGTGGTAACTAGTGGTTAATGAATGTGTGATTAACAGTGTGGTTTTATTTATCAGACTGAGCAAACCACTTGATCACTTCTTACAGGTTGACCATATGTTCTTTATTGTGATTTACAGATTTTTGAAATTTGAACCAGAGTCGGGCAAAAAGTTAACTAATAGTTAACTTTTTTAATTAGTTAGCCAAAAAAGTTTAACTGCTTTGATAGAATTTTAGTTAACTGAAAAGTTTAACTGCTTTTTTCTAACTAGTTTTAGTTAAAGTTTGACTTTTTTGGAAAAAGTTACTGCCCATCACTGCCAGATATTAACAGTTCATTATTTTAGTGCCGTCAATACATTTCTGTGTGTAGAATTGAATGGGGCAAAATATTAAGTATTTGATCCATACATGGTGGAAAGACAACAAAAGTGGGCAGGAATGGCGACTTATGCACAGGAGTCTGAGGGCACAGCCCCAGTGGGGTCCTGAAGCAGAGAGACAAGAGGTTTCCAGACAACAACAAAACATGAGGCCTTAGATGGAAAAGTGTACAGAAGCAGATGGGCTGGCTTGTCAGGCACTGTGCCATCCCACAAGGACAAATAGTGGGCACTCCATGTCCTGCTGTGCCCAACAGTTTCCATCAACTGTGGTTTGAACAGCAAAATTGCTTGTTTCTCTTTGAGAAGGCTTTAGAGCATGTGAATTCCTCCAATTTTGAATTAGATGAGTAAGTAAGCAAGTTAAAATTTGTGTAACACTCTGTGAGAGTTCACAAACTATCTACAGGTTACAGTATTAATTAGTATCAGTGAAAGTATCAGTATAACGGATATGTATTTCTGATTCGTTGTTCAAGCACGGTATCTGAGTATATGGTTTATGTATTTTTACTGTCGTTTTACTCTGCGATAATGGTTGCATGTGCATTTGACAACGTTGGTTAAATATTATATACTTACTTACTTACTTATCATTGTTACCTTATCTGTAAAATATTGATGTCTTTATCGGAAATACTTTTAATAAAATCTGTACTAGTGATAACAGTTATTTTTGCAGTAATGTGCCGCAATGTTTGCAATAGCAAGATGGTTGGTATTGATACTACGCAGTGTCTCCAAAAATAACTGTCACCTGTTTAATCTTTTATAACTTGAAGAAACTTGAACCAATATACATAATTTTTGGCACACTATATCCTACTAGTCCTACCTGCTTTCCACCTCACCTCATATTTGCTTACCGTACTTTGCACTTTATCTCAGTAGTGCAAAATGACGCTTTATTATGCAATTATCAAGTTAGTAAGCATGCCATTTAATAAGGACCATATTTGAATTAAAAATTTGTATCTCCTACACTGCATAAAAGTTGTCAAAAGAATTTTCAAGGAAGCATTTTTAATGAAGTGTTCAGAGGTTGCTAAAAAGCTTACGAAGCAGTACAGTTCTTTCGCATCTACGAAGGAATACTATAACGTATATTTGGTTGTTAATGTATTCCCGAGTAGTGTAAGATCACAACTAAGGTGAGATGGGAAATAATGCACGCCTTTAGAAGCTAGGACCTTCAGTATTGAGTGTGCCAAAAATTATGAATATCGGTTCAAGTTATAGAAGGTTAAACAGGTGACAGTTTTTTTGAGCCATGGGTTATAAGCATTTTGTAGTACAATAGATGGAAGATGGATGTAAGTTTGTACTATGTGATTACAGATGGTCCCATGCAAGCACCGGTGCTGATGTCTCCCACTCCACTGAATGTTGTTGAATCTGCTTCTAATTTGCAGCCAGATCAGAGTGTAGCAAATCTGCGGAAAACTCATGGAGGAGAGGTAGGTGTTAACAGTGACATTGCTGCCATACAGTCGTTACCTTCACGATCACAGACTGTTAGCAGGCCAGTAGGATCAGCTACCCGTTCATCTGGTTCTTATACAGATAATTTGACATTAGTGTCAACACCAGCTGGAGACAATGAGCGTCCTCCTCTTATGCCGAAATTGCGAGAACAAATACAGCCACATTCTAGCGACGGTGACAGTGATAATGATGATGAAGAGATGTATAACTACCCCAGTCCTAACTTTTACAAACCACAGACTACTCACCAAGAGGAAACATATGATGTCCCAACCAGATTAGCTCAGCCAGTTGCTGATTCCTACAAAGATACGTACTACTTGCCACCAGTGTCACGCAGAAATGAAGCGAAGGGTTTGAACAATGACAACGATGATGGAGATATATATGACTTGCCACCAGTGTCACATGGAAATGAAGCGAAAGGTTTGCACAATGACAACGATGACGCAGATATATATGACTTGCCACCAGTGTCGCGTGGAAATGAAGCAAAAGATTTGAACAGTGACAATGGTGATGCAGATACATATGACTTGCCACCAGTGTCGCACAGAAATGAAGCGAAAGGTTTGAACAACGATGACGATGATGCAGATACATATGACTTGCCACCAGTATCACGTGGAAATGAAGAGAAAGATTTGAGTGACGATGACGATGACGAATATGATGTCCCACCACCAGTTTCTACAAATGTCGTCAATAATGGTCCACCACCAGCTAATCATGGCAGAGCCGCACATCATAGCTATGTCAACATACAAGAGGATGAGACGGAACTTAAATCCAGCAAAACGAAGTGTGAACATAGATTGACATCCGATTCGAACATAAATGATTCTGCCGAAGGTTATGAAGTTGTTGCATCATCAAGAACCCGCAGCTGGAAGTCTTCAAGCTTTCGGTATGAAGTTCATTTAAAACTTATGAGGAATTCAAAAAATTAAATTAAATTGATGTGTTATGTACATATAGAAAGTGAATGTCGGAAAGTGTATTGTGTCATTTTTGAATTAGACATCATCTCACGGCGCACAGCTGTTGAATGTGTTGTCCAAATATCTACATTTGCATAATTTATCTGGAGGTGGCCCAAGCACTCCCAAAATTTTTTGGACCGCTAACATATGCCTGCATGGCATGATGAACAACAGCCAAATTTTGTGCGATAATCACACAAGATAGGAGAAAATTTTTTACAGGGTCGACCATGCCCCCAGCCCTAGCCAAAAATTTTTGTTACATGAATGCTGATGCGCAGTCTGTTTGCAGTAGCTAACCTTCTTATTTTACCTGATGCTTCTTCCTTATTGGACAGGTTTGTGCCATGCATCACAAAGTTCCTTAATACAGCTGGTGTATAGTTTACCTTTTAATTTTAATGAAAATCATTTACCATTTAATGTGGGTAACTAACTACCTTTTGTGGAACTTTTTCCAGGAAAGTTTTAACTCTTGCGATCACTGCTGAGTCACATCCTCCATCTGCATCCACCATATCACCTAGGTAACAGAACAAAACTTACCTACCATTACAAGTAATACCCTATCTCGTCATACCCAAACATTAATTTTATTTTTCGCAATATTCATCTTCTTACTTCCGATCTAGATACACATTTAACTATGTTCTCACCCATACTCTGCTCTCTGTCTGTTACCAAGATCAAACAGTTAAGTACAACAGCTCTCGAAGCAAACATCTCCATAGATCAGTGGCGTAGCCAGGAATCTGAATTAGAGGCCTGATGGTTACGAGCCAAACAAGACCGGAGTCCTTGTTGGGTTTGGGGGTGAGGATGTTGGGTATAGCCAAATTGAAATTTTCATAATTATATAGAAGAAACACATGCACGCAATGATAGTTGAGAAGAAATATACATGTACAATAATAAACAATAATTAAGAAACGGGAAGAACTGATCTCATGTACCACAAAATGAACAGAGTCACAATGTAAATGAGATTGCCATCAAGAATTCCAAAAAATGCACAGATGTCACACTAACAACAGATAAGAAAGATGTTTGCAACAGATGGAAAGGCAAAAAAGGCAGTATATCACATAATGAAGTTGAGTTTTCTAGTCGATGAAGTGGCGAAATGGTCAATAACGCTGTCTCTTTCTGTCATGTTTTATCATTTGATGATCACGTCCAAATGTAATTCCTGGCACATTTAATGCACTTCCAAGTAGCGTATAAAAGCAGAATAATTAGGTCACGAGAACATGTTTGGCACACATTGCCAAGATAATGGCCAGGGTTAGATAGTAAAGGTGCTCTGGCCTCGATACACCATATAACGTCGCTCAGCATTAGGGTTGACCTAACATTCGACAGCATTACCTCATTTTTGCACCGATTGTTCCCCTGGCATTTAAAATTATTGAGCCTTGAACTTTCCTACACAGTCAAACAATTGGTCTGAAAATATTCTTATCAGCACATACAAAAACAACTGGGGTACTGGCAGCAGAGGGCTGATGAGAGGCATAGCAACCCTCCCCCAAGGTAACCAGGAACTGTTAATGGTCAGAGACAAAGTTGGAAGACCCCCCAGTTGAGCTTGGGGTAAGCAAGTCCATGGAATGTGATATTTTCCCTTCAGTGCTTTGACACTATTGGTTGGGTGACAGGAAGGGCATCTGGCCTGCAAAAAACTGGATGTTGGTTTGTTGGTGGCGATGATTTGACAGGAGCTTTGCACGACTTATAGCTCCAGTTGTCACTACCACCTCCATCATCCTTTGCTTCAATAAACACTGGCTAACCCAGGTTCACCTGGAAAATGGACGTTAAAACGGATAGAGAGAGAGCACATACAAAAACAATCGACCAAAGAAAGGCGCCAGTACCATTCTATATAAGATGGATGCAATAAAAGGACGATGAAATCTTTAACGCAGTTGAAGATGTCGTAACAGATCTGAAAATTGTGAAAAGCTTTTGCCGGACAGTGAGTGAGGCAGATGGCTGTTACCAAAATTTTTTCCTCTGGTGATTGGGGCCTGGGCCCCCTAGGCCCCCTAGCTACGCCACTGCCATAGATCTGAATAATAACTTCCGTGACTATCACAAACAGCAGAGAATACAACAACACTCACAGATCTGTGACCCTGACTCTGATGCACTGTGATCTGGGTTCACCTGCAAAATCTGATCAGTTGTTGCTTGTCGCACACTGCAACCCTTCAAAAAATGATAAAAATTCACGAACAACTTATTGAGTTGTCCTGCTAACAGATAGATAAATGTCAGGTACAAAATATTGTCATTAGTTCAGGTAGGCCTAAATATAGATCCCTGATGTAGCCCCACTTGCACGTCAAAAGTCTTGTGCCATTCTAAGTATCGTCTCTCTACCCTCATACATTGTCGAAATTGGATCCACCAATCATTCCTTCACACCAGCTTACCTTAGAGCCCATCTCTGTGGTCGACCCTGTAAAAATTTTCTATGTTTTTAAATTACTACTAATTGTACTGCTTATATACTCAGCTGTTTTGTAGGAATACTGTAAGATTCAGCCTTGTATATCCTGCTTACATTAGTTGCTATCAGACATAGGTCAATTGCAGTTATAATTGTAATTCGCTTGTAATTAATTACAGTTTATCTGAGTAATTGTAAAAATTGAAGTTTGTGTAATTGTAATCGTAATCAGATTAGAGTAATTGACGTTTTCAGTTACTAAGATGAACTGTGTCTTGCTACAGCCTTGCATCTGTTAAAAGTGTGAGTGGACTTTGGTTTGGTATTCATCGTATGAAGTCATCTAGATTTCTGTTGTGGCATTTTTAAAACTTTTATTGCAAGATAATCATTAAAATCATTTTGTTGCACATGGACGAAAGAAATGTGCAAGTGCTGGCAGTCTGCACCCCATTATGTCGCGTTCAGCTTTATGTAATTGTAATTTTTAATTGACTTTCTTTTACAGTAATTACACTGTGCACTAGCTGCGGCACAGTGTATTGTAATCGGTCCTGTCTATGGGTGTGTGGGTTTGTGTGTGTGTGTGTGTGGGTCTGTTACCATGATAACTCGAAATTGCATGCATCAATCCTCACCAAACTGGGTTTATAGATAAAGGTAGTGACCATCTCCAGCTGATTAAATTTTGGCCATCCCGCACCCACGGGAAGGGGGTCTGTGGTGGGGCGAAAATTTTTGGCTGTGCCTTACTACAGCCAGCATGCAGTATTTGTGTCTCCTCTGAGCGCTTTTTCATTGTAATTGTTGTAATTGTGATTGACAAATTGCTTAAGTAATTGTAATTTAATTGAAATTTTCTAAGTGTATTTGACCCATGTCTGGTTGCTACCATGTATAACAGCTTGTTTGAACGAATGAAGTGATGATACTCTACAGAACATCTTTTGAAGATGTTCAAAAGCAAAATACAGTATTTCTGTCCCTAATTCCCATGTTATCAGCCTGACAGCAAAGATTGCATTAGGAGTTCTTACTCAGGCTAAATCCAAACTGCATATCACAAGTTTTTCCTTTCTGCCCGATCCTTCTGAAACACATTTCATTGCATTCATAGTTCCTGTAGCTTTACTGCTGTATGTCAAAAGTCATTGCATAGGCTCACTTTCCCCTTTAAATAGCGGTAGCAAAACATTATATTTACATTCCATTTAGCCAGTCAGATTACACAGTGCAGTCAACCATTCCATTAGACATAATTATTATAGGTGCTGCACGTAGTACGTCGGCGCCGATACTGTGACAAGTTAGAAATTGTGTCTGTATGTATGTGTGTGCATATGGGTGGGTGGGTGGGTGTGTGTGGCAGCATGTCTGGGTGGGTGTGTATAACAAAAACCCCTGATCGGAATAACTTGAAAATTGGCACAGTGGTAGTCTTCAACACTGTGTTGCAGTTGATTTTCAGTTCAAGAAGGCAAGGTTAGGGCTTAGGGTTAGGTTATGGAATCTGCACCGATTTGCATCTCGAGAGAGTACAGATACCTTCTAGTTTTTGTTTCGATTCCAGGCCAACTGCTCTTCCTTTATTCATCGAACGTTCTCAGTGTTTTGGGGGTCTTGTCTCTGCTGATAACTTCACATGGCCTCTCTACTGTTTTGGTACTCTTTTTGTATTTTGGGACCATCTCCCTATATTTTTGTAACGGTTAATGCTAGGCATGTCATATTTTGTTCATTGTTGGAGCATGGCAAGTACTAGCCAATGATGATAAGGAGGAATGGTCAGGTTCATATACCCTATTTTTAACTTTTGGGACCCCTGTGTATTTTTGAGTAGATGAAGCTGTTATTTAAATTTTGTACATAAATTGACCATTTCCCATTTTGGCCGTGGATGAAAATTTTTTCCCTTTTCAAAATTGTGGTACCACCTGTATATTGTTTTCTGACGTAGGCAGTTCGTGTTTGGTGCACCAATGGAACACTAGAAGTACCGGCCAGCAGATGATAAATTACCAGTGCCTCCAAAGTACCAGTACGTCATTGTTTTGGAATGGTGAAGCTATGCACTTTAAATTTTGTACACAAACTGACTGCATCTTTAATGAAGTATAATGGTGAAATTATAAATGGTACAAATAAAGGTAATAAAACAGCAGATCTAAATGTACAAAACTACTGTGTTATACACATTGTGATGTCAACATGCAGAGGTCACGTTGGCTGGGTGAGGTGCTGCCTGAGTGTGTGCCTTATTATTAACTTTCATGATGGATGCATGATTTTTGCTGTTTTTGATGTGTCACTTTTTGTGTGTCGCCCCTGACGTGTGTGTAAACTGCAGTTGGATACATTTATTGTTGCAGGTAGTTTTATAAATATTTAATTACAATAATACCATGAGTTTTTAAGCTTGATACATTCTGATTGATATCCACTGGTAAATATTATGTCAACCAGGACCCAAGTAGTAACACGTTCAGAAGAGGTCGTGAAACTGCCGCTAAAGAATCGTCTCACAGAGGTGGATACAACAGATGATGATGATGATGATAAAGATGAGGACTGATGTGTCGTGGCACTCCTCTTTGTGTAATGAGTAATTTTTTAACCTACATCATACTATTTACACTTTTGTATCATAATTTAACTTAAGGAGCAGAAATGACCTAGTCATAGAGGTGCATGACCTTCATGCAATGACCCTGAATTTGATTCCAGCTGGAAGTTGAGTCATTGATGGTGTCAGGAAAGTTACCTGACTGAAATTGATCTTACCTAGAAAGCAGAATATTACTGAGATGTGGAGCCTATTTGTGGTGCTGTAATCTCTCTCTTCAGTTTAACGGCCATTTTTCCAGGTGGACATAGGTTAGCCAGTACCAGAATGTCTCAATTCTGGATTTTACTGGAGGAAGAATGATGGAGGTACTGGTAACAGTTGGAGCTGTAAGACGTGCAAATCTGCAGTCAGGTCATCACCACCAACACCCAACTTTTTACAGGCTGGATGCCCTTCCTGTCGCCCAACCAACAGTATTAGAGCATTGAAGGAAGAAAGTATAACATTCTGCGGACTTGCTCACCCCAAGCTGAGCTGGGAGTCTTCCACACGTCTGCACAGTTGGCCTGCTAGGACGTAATTGCCGACAGCACACTAATTGCCCGACCACCCACGCAAGCTTGCAGCCTATAGATCACCAGCCACAGTGAACTGTGACACCTACGTAGACCTTTCGTATGATAGCGTCCGTTCATCTGTCTGAAACACTTATACACAATGTAAACAATGACATTATCGAATAATCTGTGCCGTACCCTACCACTAGATGTATTATTTACACGAGTGCATAATGTTGAAAACTAAAAAAATTGACTCTTTTGCATATTTACACTATATTTACAACCGCAGAGCCCGGGGGTAAGAATAGACTTGCTCCGTTTCCTGGCCGTATGTCTTACAAGGCGACTAAACAGGGCTTTGTCTGTCCTCTCTCTTAACCTAGATTTTTTTGAATGTGTCTCTTGTGTTGTTAACTAGGGCCCCTTTCAGCTTTGTGTTATTTGTGTGTTCTGTCTCTTGGTTTTTCTTATTAGGTTGTCAGTACCAGTGCAAGTGATTGACTGGAAAGACTAGTCTCCGAAATGACCTATAATGTGGTGATGGGGACGTTAAACCCTACTCACTCACTTATTATTTACATGTTTGTTTTTGTCACTGTTTGTGTGTAGGTCACGTGACAATCATGATGTGCCATGTAATTGTTGACAGTTGGAAGGCTGGTCCTGCTGCTGTCATGTAGTGCTGCCGACTGTGCCCACCGCTGTATCATCTGATATGACTAACTGATGTGAACTGAACTTTATTGTTACTTCACCATTACTGTGGCATTATAAAATTCAGGATTTCCGTTTATAATTATATAGTCAACAGACACTTGAAAGTGCCATGTGTCGCAGTAAATCAGAGCCAGCTGATGACATTAAGCCATGTGTACACCTTCACTGTGTACCGACTGCTGAAAGACCTCCTAAGTTCAGAAAATGCTCGACAGTCAGAAGTAAATAATTGTTGCATGGGATCATGACTGCAATTTGATGTGTTCAAGGAACTGTGACTGGCAAAGACAGGTGCATAACGTCGCTGTAATCACCAAACCTCCTAACTGCATCTGGCAAAATGTTGAAATAACGGCCAAAACGTTTACTAATTCAGCTTTTTACCACTGCTCAGATACTGTGCTACTAAATTATTGTTATTAATATTAAATTAGTATTATGGCGTGGTCATAATATGCAGGATACATAGTAATGTTATTTGATTGGAAAATTTAAAAATCGACAAAAATTGTACTTACCAGGTTTGGGCATTACAGCGACGATAATGTCATTGTTGTCACTGGATTTTGGTTCAGCAAGGCACAGTCATGTACATATGCAACCATACTTTGATGAACGTGTACTTTTACTAGTAATATAGTTTTGGGGTATCAGAGAGTCACATGATAATTCCTTCACCTCATTTTTTCCCATGCCCAGCTCCCCATAATTATATGCCATCCCCATCCTCGCAAACGTTTTCCTGTCCTTTCCTCATGCCCGTAGTCCATGCTGTCATCATACCATACCTACAGTTCAGCTGATTGGGCAAGACTAAAGCTGTAACGGAGTGGGCATTCGTCGCTCGGCAGTTATAGGGTTGACTGCACCATGTTCACTCACTGTTCAGTTTGTTGTTCTGCTGAAAGACGATACAGTGGTAACATTACGTCTACCACGTTGTTGCTGCTGTGGCAATAATTACTACGAGTTACTACTGCCTACTGCCGTCATTTTTTGCCATCCTGCCAAACTTTTACCATTACTGTGGTAAATACCATGGCTACCGCAGTATTACTAAGTTATCCATGTGGCTTAGTGGCGCAGTGGTTAGGCAGCTGGACTTGCGATCAACAGGTTGCAGGTTCAGCTCCCAGCCACCACGCATCCGGGTGCAACCCTGGGCAGGTTGTTCACACGCATGTGCCTCTGTTACCAGGCAGTGTAATTTGGTACCAGTCAGTGAGTGGTGATGCTGTGTGGCTGGGTATGCACTGTGGGTCTGACGTCACACACTGGCCATGCATCACAGACAGTAGTGATGTATCCAGCTATGGACTCATGGCTGAGTACTGGGAGATGAGTACCTCGTCCCCAAGTTTCTTAAGGAATATGTGCCTTGCCTGTTACCATGTCACTCTCTACTTGTTATGTTGAAAAAGTTTTTGGATGAATTTTTTAATGTGAAGGTGCTTAGTCATAACAATTTTAATCAAAAGGTGGATTTTTAAAACTCATAAATTCTAAAGTGGAATAATAATAATAATAATACCCAGTATTGAGTTTCTGTAGTGCTGTATGGTTGCAACTTACAGGCTGTATGGAAACACTTCTCACTGATCACATCTCTTCAAAGAGAGTAATTTGATTTTCACCATAAACGCATACCTGGGGTGTTCTTGTTCAGTCTTCCGGTTTTTCTGCCATAGTTGAAAATAAGCAAAGCATAGTAACCTTTTTACTATAGACATATTTAGACATCTGCAACTCTTAATTCGGGGTGTGCACAGTGTTAATAAAAGTGAGAAATGAGATTCTGTTTTGGAATATAAGAGCAGTTTGGATGCTGGTAGGCCATGCTAATACCAGCAGTAAGTAATATAGCTGGTACATGTAGGTTGTGGGTCGTCTGAGTTTGATTCCAATTGCATCGACGACTGAGCCAGACGAGGAAGTGTTAACATAGCATAAAACCTATTTATATGTGAATCAGTGTTAGTGATTGTGGCGTAGGACCATGTAGACCATGTAAAAGGTAAAGGTAAAGGAAGCGGATTTATATAGCGCCTTTATTGAAGTACCTTACACTCAAGGCGCTCAGGTACGGATCACACAGTGTTACCTGCAAATTTCACCGTACCTGCCTCTACCTCGTAAGCATTCACCAGATGGCGCATCCCAGACTGAGGTTGCGGACATCTAATTGCAGCCTACTACTCATTTATCTACCCC
>Ga0049107_10000336_pt1 | contig 13436 bp, 6 predicted proteins | sample WorMetilPIANOSA1_FD_61187 | JGI IMG/M metagenome (GOLD analysis project Ga0049107, IMG submission 61187) | Marine gutless worms symbiont microbial communities from Max Planck institute for Marine Microbiology, Germany - Olavius ilvae PIANOSA.1 | ecosystem: Host-associated > Annelida > Digestive...
TCCTGCTGTCTTCAAAGAGGCGTTCGTCACCCCTGTTGTGAAGAAACCAGGACTCGATGCTACCGACACCAGCTCATACCGACCTATTTCGAACCTGTCGGTACTGTCGAAGCTCCTGGAGCACCTTGTCGTCAGCCAGCTGATGAAATACCTGATGACCGCTGATCTGCCACTATTGCAGTCTGGCCATTCGACTGAAACTGTTCTTCTGCGGGTGCTGTCAGATATCATCCAAGCTGTCGACCGTGGTGACTCGGCCGCCCTGATCCTTCTGGACTTGTCTGCGGCTTTCCTTTCGACACGGTCGACCACTCCATCCTTCTGCAGCGCCTGCAGTATTAGCGAAAACGCTTACCGCTGGTTTCAGTCATACCTGACTGGCCGCAGCAGTACGTTCGCAGCGGACCTACTAGGTCGTCCATTACCTATCTGGTGTGCGGCGAACCGCAGCGATCCGTGTTAGGGCCGGTATTATTCGTGCTCGACACCGCGGACCTGATCTCGCTGTCGAAAGCTACGGTTTGTCGCCCCATCTCTACGCTGAAAGCACGCAGGTTTACGGCTCGTGTCCGCCAGCCTGCTGCAGATTTTCTCTCATTGAGAGTGTCTGAGTGCGCCGATGCCATCTCTCAACAGATTGCAACTTAATCCGGATAAATCCGAGGTCTATGGTGTGCGACAGGACGCCGTCAGCATCAGCTACCTACTTCTGCAGTACTGATCGCTGGCGTTTCTATCACCCTAGCGCTGTTCGTCCGTGATTTGGGCATTACATCGACACTGACCTGTCGATGCAAACACATGTTCAGCGAACGGTATGGCGCTGTTTCGCCTCGCTGCGTCAACTTCGCCAGATTCGTCGGTGCGTGCCAGCGACCACGTTCCAGATGCTGGTCGTCGTTCTGGTGCACTCCCGGCTGGACTACGGCAACAGCGTGCTGGTCGGCATCCCAGCCTACCTCTTGCGCCGACTCCAGTCGGTGCTGAACGCGGCGGCACGGCTGATCTTCCATCTGAAGCGCTCCGATCACGTCACTGATGCGCTCGTCAGCCTTCATTGGCTGCGGGTACCGGAGCGCATACAATACAAGGTCGCCGTGCTGGGTTACCGAGTCCTTCACGGTAGCGCGCCGCGATACCTGGGACCGCTCACACGCGTCGCCGACTTTTCTGGTCGACGGACCCTCCGTTCAGCCGCCATCAATCGCCTCAACGTGCCGTCGGTCAAACTCTCCACTGTTGGCAGCCGAGCTTTTCCGGCTGCCGCTTCCTCCATCTGGAACTCGCTCCCTGAACACATCGTCAGTGCATCTATACTCTACAGTCATTTCAACATCATCTGAAAACCTTCCTGTTCCGACGTTCATTTCCGGACATTCTTCTGTAGTTAACATTTTCTAGTGGTCCTAGCAGTAATGACGATTACTTGGGCCATTCTAAAAATCATGATTGATTGATTGATTGATTGATTGATTGAATTCTGACCAGTATTTAGCGCAGTATAGCGATGTTCATACGAACTCTGTTGAGACGCGTCGGAGCTAGGCTATTGTGAATTGATTGGCAGACGTATGGTTTCTAATAAAATTGCTTTACAGTAGGCTACTGACAAGCCAGATACAACCTAATCCTATTAGCCCTCTAGCGGCACGTTCTAGACGAAATAATTCAAAATCTGAAGCAAGAATTACTTACTGTGTAATAAAATGTCGTCAGTCAGTTTCAGGGAAATTCGACCCTCTGACAGGGGCTTTTGGGACCTCACTAGGAGCTCCGTCTCCAGACCCCCACACGAGGCTCTTGCTTCCGCGCTCGCTATATGCAGCCCCAAACCTCCAAACGAAACTCCTCATATGGTAAGAGACTCTCATTTATCTTGTTTTTCAACCTTACGTCTGGTCGTGCTACAGGCCTGAGAGTCAATAAAAGGCGTTTCTTTGAGGTCCATTGCACAGTGCTATGCTGCGTGCAGTTCGTTGGCCTTCGTTGCGAATGACAACGATTGTAGGACATAAATGCTGTCGCAGAAAAACCGCGAGACGCTCCTTGGCACTTAAAGTTTTTATACGCACGAGAAAACATTAGAAGTTGGCCTATAGTTATGTGAAATGTACAGGCCTACATCGTCTTTGTTATGGTTCAAATAAAACTTTCCCCAAGTTTTCTATCATGACTTTAAATTGGCTTGAACAGACAAGTTTACAAAGCGTATATAAATATTACTGGGTTACTTCATTGCTGATGAACGTGCTTTAATCAACGTTCATCAGCCAATGGTGATGCGCGTTATAGCTGTATGTCCAGTTGTCTGTCTATCAGATGTCCGTCACATGCTGGTATTGTGTCGACACGGCTGCATATATCAAAATTTTGCACCACGTCGCAGGCCGTCATTCTAGTTTCTCTGTTGTAAACGTCGTTGAAAATTCCTGCGGTATCACCAAGAACGGGACATTAAATACAGATAGGTATTTTTAAATATGTCGTCATATCTCGGAAACGATGCAAGAAGGGGTCATAGTTTCTGTAAATGGATAACAGGAGTCATAGGTAGTCTGTCGAATCGTGTCATTTTCGAGTGACCTTGAGTGACCTTTGAAAGTCCGAGTCGTTTCAGCAACTGGAAATCTATTCATGGCGATCTGTCAAAAATACCAAGATCTTCGAAATTCAGCATCACTTACTGAAGTAATCATCATAAAGAACTGAAACAGCTCCCGTTAACTACTTGGCAGGAAGTTGCTTTTTACCGCATGACTGTAAATCAGCGGTTTTACCGTTATGTTAGCTGCAACCGTTAGCAACGAACCATACGTAAACTTCTTCGGCATAAAATGGCTGCTGGCATCAACCACTTAACCGCCCTTTCCACGACCTTGGGAATTTTTTTACTGTTTTGAAATATTTATACAAGTATGTGGATTTAAAAACATTTTGATGATTTGCGGAAGCAGGACGTGGACTAAAACGGCCGAAATTAATGTCAGATTCTTGAACTTGAAGTAAGTACCTGAATTAAAGAATGTGTTATTATTGGTCTGTCAATCCTGTTTCTAATTACCTGCTATCTCTTTGTTCGAACCAAACTTCTAGTATAAACAGTACATTATTCTAAAACACCGGAATAACCTTTTAAGATCGCCTTTAATGATGCCATTTGACAGGCAAACGTGCTATTTATTTCGTTGTTGTTGTTGTTGTTGTTGTTGTTGTCACCGCCGACGTCGTTGCCGTTGCTATATTTGAAATAGTTGTGACAATTAGTGAGGGCGCGATTCGGCGCAGAGTGAATAGAATGTCGAATGTTTGCGTATCTAACTTGCCCTGGACGCTTATTATGACTCATCGTCGTGAATCGTCCGTGACTTCATGACATGCACGTCACTGACGACTCTGGCACATCTGTCAGCTCGCCGCGTCTGCTACCGACCACTCCCATCATTTTTGTCAGCAGCAGCAGCAGCTGCAGCGGTGGCGGCGGCGGCGACGATGGCAGTGCGCTGACAGCAGCCGTACAAGCGCCCACCTTTAAAACACGGCGGTAAGCGGCTCCGTCTGCACAGACACGCACACGGTTCAGTGAGTCGGTCGCGTCTTCTCCAGCACCACAACGCGACAACTGCCGCTGTCTGCATCGTCGCTGAATACGAACTCCGCATCCACGCGAGCTGCGTCGGCGACTTGTGCAGTTCGTTAGTGGTTGTTGGACCATCATAGCTACAGCTGACAATATCCTAGCCGTCACCGTCTAAGGTAAGCACATTCTTTGTCAAAGCAGGAACGGTATTTCTAATTTACACTTTTATTTAATCACTAGTCCAAAATGTCACCCTCCGCGTAGGGGTGCGAGTTTATAAGTAAGGTAACAAGCGTACAACAGTCCAGTATATCCAGGAAAAAATAAGCCCCCTAAACATTTTGTATTAGCAAGTGAAAAACTGCACTGAATTGAACATAGTTAAACTTACACAAACCTGCAAGTATTTGCGTTATTGTTCCCAAATTTTGTATAATTCCACCGTGCCATTTAACATATTTTCAACTTTTACGAAACGTTGTTACAAATGTCATTTTCCCACATTACTTACTAACCTGCTGACTCACGGCGCTTATGTCATGCGTGATGTCAAGCTGTGTTGATAAACAAAATGTTGGCAGAAGAAGACGGCGTTTTAATTAAAGTACTCAAGAGTTGAAAAAGGATATGGTTCGAAAAGAATAATGAATGAAGTTACGCGATCTGGGCCATTTTGCAAGATCGAGTCTACCGCTGCCAGATCTGTGACGGCGACCATTTGAAAGAACGACGAATTGAGGAGGAATGGCGCCACATTGATCACGGAATCATTGATAGAGCTGTCAATCAGTGGCGGAAGCGACTGCGAAGGTGTATCCGTGAGAACGGAGGACACTTTGAACGTCAACTTTATACGTTAGGACTGTTATCACTTTCTGGGTTGACAACAGCTGCGCTGTGTAGTCTAATTTTTGGGCGATTTTTTTTACAATTTGATTTCTGAGTATGAGTAACTGCTATTTTCCAGCAACTTTAGAACTTTGTTTGGCTGTGTGTCTGTAAAAATATATTTAATTTGGTGAAGGTTTACACGTGTTGTTGCAAAGCCTTTAAGGGGCTCACTCTGTAGAAGCACTCGGATAGCGCAAACCTCTGCCGAGGGAGTCTTCATTTTGTCAATCTCAGCCTGCGTATTTTGGGACTGTCGCGGCGCCGTATTCAAGATGAGAAACCATTGAGATTTTGACATTTTCACGTCCAGTGACCTTGAACTTCGGCAAAAGTCACTCAAACTCTACCTGTGAACTTCCATGATCGCCCCAATTCAGAATATGTATCATATGTGGGAGTAGACCGTAAGGCTGTGGAGTTTATCAGTAAAAAAACACTAAAAAAATTCACATACTAACACTCAGTTTTATATATTAGTACAGATTATTTCTGCCGATATTATCTACTGATTATTATACACACTATGACACTGTTTCACGAGTCTTTTGACCTGTGTCGTATGAACAAGACTGTTTATAGTGTTTGCTTTTCGTTAGTTTTCTGTTTATTTCTGTACAATAGTCTAAGCAGGTCAGTTTTTGAATGCACGTTAAAACATTTGGTATCGTATCGTTTCATACTTGTAGAAAAAAAACTTAATAACGGTGGATTCTAATGAAGCTTCATAGCACAATAGCTCTTAAACTAAGAAAGAACCGGTAAGACTTTAAACCGTAAAAGGCACATTGTTCCAAGGTCAAAGGTCACATGAAGAAAATCATACAGCGCAGGGTTCCATAGCGCTCTGATTTCGTAACAGATGTGTCATAATGTCTGCATTTTTGTATTTGGCGTTCACAGAAATTGCTTTGGTTTTTAGCGGATAACTTCGAACATTTTCTGTTAGTACTGCTAGACAGGGAAGGAGAAAAACCGGACCTCGAGTCCATGATACATGTGGAGCAGGAAATGGCGATGGAGAAGCGGTTTGACGGACCGGGAGTTGGGTTCGGCGGAAGTGCTATTAGCAGCAGCATTGTGCGATCACCACGGGCCTCCGCAGTAATCAACTGTATTTGTACGTTTCGTTTTGTGCAAGAAGAATTGTAAAGACAGTCGCGCACAAAAGCAGTCGTGATAACAATGATGATGATGTGATATTAACGTGCACTCGAAAGCTGGCGGTTAAGCGACCAAAAAATAAGGGGAAAACATGAAGCCGATGAACAGGATAATTCCGTGCACATATATATTTAGTTATGCAACTTCGTGTCACGATTTCATGAAAATAAGCATGCACAATGCACATGCTCTGTTGTCGCTCACAATTTAATGTTTCAGTTACACGTGTAGTTTCAGTCTGACTGAGCACACCTGAGCAGTCAACTGAATTAGAAGTTTGTTGCTTTGATGTGTGTGCGCTTAAAAGTCACATTTATGAAGTAATGGATCTGTTGTCAGTTTACTTCTTGCAATTCACTCATCTGTCCAGATGTTTTCTACCACCTAAACATTTGCTCCGTGGAAGCATTTACACTGGAATAGAAAGTATAGAGCGCAAGTTTCGGCGCAGAGTTGATGCTATTCATGATGAAAAGGCGCTGAATCGATCAACAACGATGCCTTTCACCGCATCGAACACTTCAGTCAACGTCTGTACTTCATCAAGCAGAGTATCCAAGGAGGAACCGCTGCTTTCAATGGAGTCGATATCCACAGATCAACTGTATAATATCATTATCGGACGGAGCAGCATCGACACTGAACAGCGACGATTTCTTGCGATGACGACGCGGTGACGTGCCGCACGGAAACCACTTGTACAAGCGGTTTCGGTGAGGCGCGTCACCGCGTCGTCATTGCAATAAATCGTTGCCGTGCACTGTCGATGCTGCTCCGACCGGTAATGATATTATAGATCTGTGGATTTTGATTCCAGTTTAAGTGACGGGCGTCAAGTTATTGCCAGTCGGACTCCTGGCATTCCTGTTTTATGTACTTCGGGGACTAGACAAAGTAATAAGTTGTATTAGATTTCTGTTAATATTCTTCGAGGATCAAGTGAGAGTTAATCAAATTGATGTGGCTTATCATTCATCATAAAATGTGCATACTGTAGGCTGCCGATGAAGCAGCCAGCCTATCTCGCTGTTAATCAGGTTTACATCGGAGAAATCCCTGTAGAACTTACACGAAACGTGAGTGGTGTGTGTGTGTGTGTGTGTGTACTAACACAAAACACGCACGACTGCAGACTTAACATTGTGGATTAGCGCTGGTTCAGCGCCATGTTATTGCTTTGAAGCTGCGCAGTCGTTGAAATGCGACACGCGACCGCTGCGTCAACGCACCACACACACACACACACACACACACACACACAGTGACAGTGCTCAAAGCTGGTCGCGACTGACTACGAACGAATAGAAGTCGAAGAAACAGATGCATTACCATTATTAAATTACGTCATGAAATTCACACTTCTTGATGAGCCTTCAATAGACACCGTGGGTCAAAAAATTGTGCCACTTTTTAATGATAAATTTGGCAAACATAGCCAATTTTATTTTTTTTTAATTCACCATCGAATTCAGAACTGAAGTGCCAATGACTCTTAGAGTTAAATCTACCACTTCCTCCAAATCAGTTGCCGCATTATTACCTTGTGGAATTCAGTGTTTATGTAAAATTTTGCAGCAAGTAATTCAGATCAAAGTGGTGCATGTTCAGTTACGCTAAACGTCCGAGGAATAATGGCATTTGTTAATTCGTCTCTGTCTACGCAGATTAATTTACAATGAGATTAATTTACAATGTGTGTTTTTAATGTTCGCTGGTGTTCGCCCTCAGCACACAACCATGCTAACATATTGCAGTAATGCAAGGTAAGATAGGTACAGGTGATATGAATGTGAAATAACCAATAATGCAGTATTTGTCATAATGTATAAAGTTGTCGTGACTTACTAATATTGCTTAAGCATATCTATTGTCCTCCCTAGGCCTAATAATAGATCTGCCTAGCATTCAATCAATCAATCGGTCAATAAGTATTATTTCAGGAACAAGCCCATAAAAACAGAGACAGATGAGATAGACATAGGTTGCTAAAATACATATTACGTATTACAAAGCAACATACAGAGCAACATACTGTCAATCAATCACGACTCTAGATAAAGTAACAAGAAGCTCAGCTGATGCTGACAAACCCGCGCGACGCTTTTAGAGGTCAGGCAATGAGTCAAGGTCACCAACCATGGTACCATTCGATATGTTAGGTATGGTATTGGTATAGTATAGTAGAGTTTAACGTCCCACTCGACACAGTATAGGTCATTTCGGAGACGGGGGGGGCCTGTGCAGTGATGTGCACCTCCCATTCAGTAATGTTAGGTATGGTTTCCTATTAGTGTACTTTGTACCTAAGACAAGAGATGTTGGACTTCTAAGTAAACCGTGACCTTGAAACCCGGGTTAGAGGTCACTCGAAGTCATCGGAACCGACACGGATCGATCCGCCACCTACAACTTTCTCTTAACGTTACATAGCAACCACGAGCCTAATCTCGTACCATTTCCGAGATAAAAGGCGATTTCAGTCGAAAAATCGCAAATTTTTCCACCCCGTATTTAACGCCCCGCTGAAAGGGTTTCCCTTGGCATTGGGTACCGGCGCAAGGGCTCAAAAAACTAGAATGGTGGCGCTACCAGTCGGTCCAAAAAAATTAAATATGGGTTTAACCGTTTACACACAATACCGGCGTGTGTCGGACGGACGGACGGCAGACAGACAAACAGACAGACAGACAGACACTGCACGACAGCAAAGACCGCGCTTCGCATAGCGTCGCGCGGGTAAACAGTGAACATACAGTACAGATAGGCTGTGCATAGAAAATTGCCACACGTATATAGAATAAGCTGCCTATAAGATGACATGTAATAATAATAATAATAATAATAATAATAGACAGACAACCGCCGTCCTGGCGGTTGACTTCCTCCGCGAGCTGGGACGCAGGATCTCTCAGTAAGTTCCAGGAGGAGCGACAGACCGCCTATCTTTTCCAGAGGCTCTCAGTCACACTGCAGCGATATAATGCAGTCCTTCTTCACGACAGCTTTCCACCAGGTTCGGACCTCTGGCCGCCAATGGATTAGTTTTTAATTTTTTTGTAGCTTTTAACCCTCGGGATCTTTACTACCGAGGGTATAAAAAAAATAAAAAAAAATAATAATAACACACATTTCTATAGCGCCGTGAGGTCCTAAGATACAGAGGCGCTTGCAGCAGCGCAGGAGGACTAAGTCAGTCTGAACAGGTGGGTTCTCAAGTGGCGCTTGAATGAGGGAACGCTCTCGTACAGTCGGATGTCAGCAGGTAAAGAGTTCCAGACGGATGGGGCTGCGACAGACACGCGCAACACTCAAACCATAGAATTGCAACATGTCAGCCACCTGATTTGACAAGAAGCTCAGCTGATGCTGACAACCGGCGAGATGCTTTAGCGGTCAGTTGAGGTCAACAAACATGGTACCATTTTGGGTCTGTTGCGACTTTTCGCTAAGCATGTGACCGCCACCACGCGTCGCAAGAGTGTAGGCTACCGATACGTCACTTTCATTCTAGTAGCTGTGAGCTGTAGCAGCGATGCAACCGGCCTATACATTTTACGCCGTTATCTAACTAACTAACACGCAAAGTAATCTATCTATTAGGAGAAATATGAAGCAATATCTTTAAAATCACGCAAACACGCCTGGCGCCGGCGACGACGATATAAATAGACATTACGCTATAGACAGGCTATAAATGGACTCGCGCAACACAGCGTATGCCTGAGCCAGTAAGCTTTTTAACCATCAATGTCGCTGCAAAAGCGGAATTTTTCCACATCTTAGCAAGGTATTTTCACGAGACGCGTGGCTCGCTGAACTTTTTAACCGTCCACAATTGTAGCCAAAACCTTCCTCTGATAAGCTGTATGTCTGCGTAGAAGTTTCAACGAAGACTAACTCTGTTAGGCTTAATTTCCATCATTGGTGTAAAACACGTTCCAGCGCTTCTAGCCAAAAATTTTCAGCGACGACCCCAAATTTTTGGCACGTTTTCGGTAGAGCCCTAGTGATCTACAACTGTGCTTTGTACAATTGAAAACTATCGCACCATCTGCGAGATATTCGACTTTTAAATATCTCATGACCTTGAAATCCGGGTTAGGGGTCACTCAAGGTCATCGAAAATTATATCACTAGATCCGGCACCCACGACTTTCTATTAACGTTCCATAGTAACCATCGGCCTATCTTGCATCGTTTCCGAGATAAACGGCAAAATCCGTTGAAAATCGCCTATTTTTCCCACCCCCGTGTACTAAACGCCCTGATGAAGGGGTTCCCTTGGAATTTTGTATCGGCGTAAGGGGTCCCGAATGCTTCTATGATGGCGCTACCAGGCGGTCGAAAAAGTTTTAAGATAGGTTTAGTCGTTTTGATACAATACCGGCTGTGACGGACAGCCAGCCAGACAGACACGTTGCCGTAGCTAGTACGCGCTATGCATATCTGCATCGCGCCTAAAAAGTAGCCGGTACACGTGACATTCTGACAGACCGCGTAGAAGCTAGGAAGACCAGTTTCAAGTGAAATGGCAATAACACTCATTATGTGCCTACTCCAAGGACAAAAGCTTTCACTTCGTTTTTTTTTTGTTTCAGACAGTGCAGCATATATCGCCTATCGTTTAATTTACAATTTGAGAAAGTCATCCATTGAGATACCATTTATCATTTTACACTGTGGTATTCGAACTGAGGAGCTGTTACGTATATGAGCTCTTTATTAATAAGAACACGGCAGTACTGCAAAATGGGGGGGGGGGCGGCGGTGAAGTTACTACAGTGCTATACACTCCATCGATAGGCGCCATTGTAGGTTTCAGCGAAAGATCCTTTCGACGTTTCTAGTAATAAACTTGTGGCATAGGAAAGCCATACAAGAAATTCAGCTATCGCTGGCAAACCGCGCGAAACGTTTAGAGGTGGTCAGTCATGGTCAGCAAACATGGTACCATTCGATATGTTGGGTGTGGTTTCATATTAGTTTGCTATAGGAACTATGCCAATAAGACGCACCGTTTTGAGGTATTCGACTTCAAAAACCTTGAAAACCGGGTTAAGCGTCCGTGAAGGTCATTGAAAATCTCACCATTCGATAGAGCGCATGTGACTTCTTATTGGCGTTCTATAGTAACTATGGCTCTATCTCGTGTCGTTTCTGAGATATTCAATGTCGAAAAATATCGCGACCTTGAAATCCCAGTCAAGAGCCAATCAAGGTCATTGAAAGTGGTACTGCGGTATCATTCGATAGACTGGGTATTGTTTCCTATTAGTGTTCTATAGCAACTTTGTCTCTAAGCCAATCAAGGTCATTGAAAGTGTTACCATTCGCTAGACTTATTATAGTTTCCTATTAGTATTTTACAGTAATTTTGTCCCTAAGATATTCGACTTCAAATATGCCGTGACCTTGAAAACTGGGCTAGGGGTTCGTCGAGGTCATTGAAAATATCACCATTCGATAGAGCGTATATGACTTCTTATTGACGTTCTATAGTAAACATGGCTCTATCTCGTGTCGTTTCTGATATATTCAATGTGGAAAAATTTCGCGACTTTGAAATCCGGAGAAGGGGTCAATCAAGGTCGTTGAAAACGTCACCATACGATAGGCTGGATATGGTTTCCTATTAGCGTTCTATAGTAACTTTGTCCCTAAGAGATATTGAGATATTCGACTTCAAAAGTGCCGTGACCTTGAAAACCTGGTTAGAGTTCCGTCACGGTCATTGAAAATGTCACCATTCGATAGAGCACATATGACTTCCAGTTAACGTTTGATAGCAACCGTGGGCCTATCTCATATCGTTTCCGAGATAGACGGCGATTTCAGTCGAAAATCGCAAAATTTTCCCACCCTTCTATTTTGCGCCCCCGCTGAAGGGGTTCCCTTGGAATTGGGTACCGGCGCTGGGATGAGAAAACTAGAATGATGAGGCTACCGGGACAACAATAAGAAGTTTGACGATAACTTCAGCTATGTGGATACTATGCACCAACGTGACGGACGGACGGATGGACACCGGGTCATAGCAAAGACCGCATTTACGCATAGCGTCGCGCGGTAAAAACTATCCACTAATATTGTTGCACCTGTGTTAGTGAATTACAATTCCGGCGCCTGCGATTCGCCTTGTGGCTGACATATGGTGTATTCTGTAAATTTGCATGCCGTACTAGTACCAGTGTTGGTGTCCTCGGGTCTTTGTCTTGGTCTTGGTCTTGGTCTTAGACTTGGTCTTGGTATTGGTTTTGAGGTCTGCGGTCTTGACTTGGTTTCGAAATCACGTCTTAGATCAACTCTTCATTCACGTGTTTTATCGTGTCTAACTGATTAGTGATTACTGGAACAGGTCCGCCTCTGTGGCCGAATGATTACAATACTTGCTAGCACAGCGGAAGGACCGGGTTCGAATCCTGGTTCGGCCATCTGTCTAGAGTATAGGTACGTTACCGGATTAATGTCCTGGGCGGACATGGCACGATATGGCCTATTTGTGCTGAAAGTGCTGTTAAACACCAACCGATCAACTAGTTACTAGAAGCATTTGTCAAATAGCAGATAACCAATCACGTAAAACCATGGACGTGTTTACTGTTATTCAGTTTCTCTGGAACGGAATGGTCCCGTTTTTAGTTGGCATGTTAGGTCGGAGTTTTCGACTATGGTCTTTGTCTTTAGGCTATGATATTGGTCTCTGTCTTGAAAAATGGTCTCGTTCACATCACCGAATAGTATATATAACAGTAATCAACAAGAGAGATTCATACAGAGTTTTCTTTGACCTTGGACGTTTGTTCAGGTGAAAGGTAGAAAAGAGAAGGCTTAATAGGAAATTTACGACGACAACATATGCAGCACTATACGTGACATTTAGCGAACATTCGGTGGCTTTTATGCATGAAGCCCATTTCTAAATAATAGCGTTGTCCGGTTTCTCAGGGCCGGGACGGACGGCCGGGCTTGTAGTAAAGTCGTTGTAAAGTACGCTGACCTCTCTTAAAGTAGGATCATTGCACCGAGATGCTAAGCAGTGATGGATTAGTGGCTTCGGACGGTAAGCGCTCGGCAGCGGAGACAACGTACAGTGAAGGTACGGTGCGCTGACAAATGTATGGTAGGCTGGGGAGACAGATTGGCCAGCGAGGGAAGTAAATGAATTAACGACGCATGGTCCGTGTGGGGCAGTGGGTGGGGTGGGGTGGGGTGGGGTGGGTGGGCTGGATGTACATTAGGTGCTGATCGATGGCGATGACGATCACGGTTGAGTACCGCCTCCGGACGACGTCAGACGTGACGCCGAATGTGACGTCATTAGCCCGGTAAGCAGCTGCCGCAGCCGCATTGTCATGTCCAGTTGATGTCATGAGACTCACGCACGGCTAAGTCGTCATGGTAGGTCGATACGCGCTCGGAAATTACCACTACACGGACAGTTATGTGCGGACGACATCGAGTGACAGTGGCGCGGCGCCGCGCCGCGCGCAGGACCGCTAGAACGAAAATAATTCAGCGTTATGATGTCGTTCTGTCGCGCCTGACATGTACGCGGAATACGTGCCGCAAAACCGACTGCTTCAGCGAGTACCGACGAAATAAGTAAGTAACACGCACGCACGTCAGCTTTCAGAGAACGACCTGTGTACACCACAGCCAGTCAACGCATTATTATGCGGCCCTCCTCCCTAGGAGGGGGCCGCATTATGCGTCGCACTCTGTCTGTCCGTCTGTCCGTCTGTCTGTCCGTCCGTCCCGTTATTGTTTTTGTTTACTTTTTTACAGTAGAACCGTCTTACGAGCGAAC
>Ga0049107_10000337_pt1 | contig 13414 bp, 4 predicted proteins | sample WorMetilPIANOSA1_FD_61187 | JGI IMG/M metagenome (GOLD analysis project Ga0049107, IMG submission 61187) | Marine gutless worms symbiont microbial communities from Max Planck institute for Marine Microbiology, Germany - Olavius ilvae PIANOSA.1 | ecosystem: Host-associated > Annelida > Digestive...
TACTTCGTTAAAAAGTAAAAGTAAAAAAAATTGTCAGTACTTCGTTACAAGTAAAAGTAAATAAAAGTTACTTTTACACAGTAACGCGTTACTTTTACTTCGTTACTGCCCAACACTGGCCATTGGTGATAATCAGCCTCTAGGCGCTGGTTTGTTACAAATAGCTCTATTTACGTAAAAATGTTGCGAGACAAACTGGTATTATGCCACTGATAATTTAGTCTTTTAAAATCATTTTAGTTACGACTATTATTATTTACATTATTACCGGTGCACTGTTTGCCGTGTGGTAGAGTGCCAGACTTTTGATCTCGAGGTCGCAGGTTCCAATCTGGACCACGGCTCTCTTTACCAGTGCCACTTAGCTATTCATCCCTTCGGTTTCGGTTAACGAGTAGTAACTGACGTAAATGAGTTACGGATGTGATGGCACACTGCAGCAGAGATCTTGTCTACCACCCACACATCTGCCAGCTCTCGACCTTGAAATTGAGACAAGCACCGCACCAGTATGTATAATCATAGTTTGATTTACCTTGCTTTTACCTTACATTAATTTTTTTATATATTGTACATTCTTCACATTCTTCACATTTATATTGTTATATTGTACATATTTCTGTTACTGACATTTTAGTACCAGTAAAGGTTCACTATGTAGGTAACAGTGTGAGTCGGTAATTTAACGTCCGCATCAACACATTATAGGTCATTTCGCAGACAAGTCTTTCCACTCAATCACTTGCACTGGTACTGACAACCTAACAAGAACAACCAAGTGATAGAACACAAATAACATAAAAATAACACAACCTAAAAAGAGTCCATAGTTAACAGCACAACACATACATCAAAAGAAACCTAGGCTAAGAGACAGGACAGACAGAGCTTGGTTTAGTCGCCTTGTACTCCGTTTCCCTGGCCGGATGGGCCAGGGAAACGGAGCGGGTCTATTCTTACAACCCCGGAGCCTGCACGGGGCATAACAGTCTAAGTAACACTTGTACAACACAGGAGTAGGTAAGCTCGCAAGAATAATGGCAGTGTATAGTCAAATTCATGTGCCACTATTTTTTTCTGCTTCACAAATGCTAAATAGGAAGGGCATTCCACTGTATCTCACATGTTCTATACACTTTGTCACCAAGTTCATCCCTTAAAACACGCTGCCAAACGCAGTATTCGAGCAATTATTTACAAAATGGCATCTATGGAGGACGTCAAGCGAAATCCTGAGACGCCAAACATAGATAACCGGAGCAGAACAACACGCAAATGGGCATAGAACCGTTATATAATGCGAGTGACAACTAAACATCGGGTCGAACCGAAGCCATTCCGAGCATTATGACGAACTTGTTCAAGTACGGTACGGCCGGAGTGTCAGTTTCATTTCTGTTTGCTTCACTTACAGTACGTTGGTACGAACTAAACGTCGGAACGAACTATAGCTGGTATCACGGCCCCCGATGTTGATATCACAAAGATATACAAAGATGTAGTGCATGACGCGATGGCCGTTACTTTTTCCGTCGTTTGCTGGCGGCAGACTGTTTCCGCGCCTTCATCACACGATCGACGCACGAGTCAATATAGGTCTGCACACGTCCCTGGTCAATGTTCTCGCTCTTGCTGTGGCATATCTACAACACACGACGGCAGTGTTCTTAATACAGTTTCATCACCGGAAGTATCGAAACTATCAACCCACTGGGTCATTAAGTGTTAAGTGGAGTTTCATATAAACAAACAACTGTACACACACATACCCCTTCAATGGCCTTCAGTGCTTTGATACCGATAGTTACGAGATAGATGGGCTTCTGGACTGTAATTCCTCAAAAGATTCTCCTTCGAAGACCTTTCGGGACCCGGCTTAACCTGGAGTAATCTCCATCAAAACAGACCAGTGAAACAGTGAACCAAAAACAGAAAGTAGACACCCATACATAAGTTTCCACAAGTTCATAAGAAAAACATTTCCAGGACTTTCAAAGACCCTTTCCCAGTGTTTTCAAGGACCATTTTTGACGTTTCTTCGGCTTGCAGAGCATTTCCAAACAGTTAGTGATGAGCTAAGTAGTCAAGTAATCACACAGTTAGTGATGAGCTAAGTAGTCAAGTAATCACACAGCCAAGTAACTGCAGATAAAAGTTAACAAGCACCAAGAAAATAAGTAAGACCATAATGACTTCACAAGTATGTTATATTCTGCACTATTTTACTTCACAGATATTTTAACAAAACTTAGACTACAGAACTTTCAAGGACCCCACAAATGAAAGTCAAGGACTTATAGGGACCCGGGCCCTTTTCAAGAATTTACCAGGCCTTGAAAAGGAAAGAAAAAAAAATTCCAGGATTTTTAAGGACCTGTGGGAACCCACACATACTCACATACATACCAGGCTTTCGCTTAACCTGCCTATTTTTCTACATAATAGGCTAAGAACCGACTGAGATTTCTATAGAAAAAAGCTTTGGGAAATGCTACAGCAAGACTGCACACGCTGGATTCCCGTCCAGATGTCTGAGCAGCAGTGTTAGAGTACTGAATGAAACAGTGAAATAACAACAATAGCAAACAAAATACGTTTAATGACCCTTAATCCAGGTTAATCTGTGTGAGGATCATCCAATCTGTACTCAGCTCATTGAATCACTATCACCATTGCTGTCACTCCAATACCCTCTCATCATTTCCTCCATTTACGAAATACAACGAAATAACCACAGCATAAATAACTGGCATATACGTCTGTAATTTACAGTCCTTAAATCACGATAACTAGTGCTGGTAACGACTGAAATCTTTAAAGTTAACTTTTGCAAAATTGATAATCAGTTAAAAGTTATTTTCTCAACTAAGCGAGTATTTTCAAATTGAAGTAATGATCCGTTCTTGATAATGATTACACTTGTTCCTGACTACACATGTTCATCTTTCATTCAGTCTCACAGACAAATAAACATGCTGACAGTCTTTGATTCAAGAAAGCTATGCTTTTTATTTACAGTCTAATCAGCTATGTAACTGAACCGTCTTTTGCAGGACTCCATACTCGCTAACTACAAAGAACATTTACTGCCCAATTACATCACGTAAGCAAATGGCGATGTAAAATTAATTGTTATAAATAACCGAAATCCACAAATTTATTAAAAGATTATTAATTCACTGTCACTCTCCACGGCCCCATCACAAACACGAATGCAGAGATAAGAATAGCTCAGCACAGCAGTTACTTATAAGTAAATAAGTAAGTAAGTAAAACTATTTGTCAACCGTCACCTACGAGCAAAAGTCACTAATAGAAGCAATCCAAATCTCTACTGATACATCTTCTAAGCAGAACTGGATTAATTACAGAAATGAACCAGAAGTAAGCGCACCTTTGGCACAGCACTTCTCATGACGTCCTTGTACTCGTTCTTTGTGATTTTACCGACGGCATAATACGGCTTCAGCGCAACTTTCACGGCCTCAACAACGACCGCCTGCCGCTGCAGCTAAACACATCATCAGACAGTCGATGTACTACTTATGATAGTTGTGTGTGTGTGGCACGGTGACGCAGATGACCACATATTTCCAGTCCGATGATTATGTAACTGCCGCCAAGCATAGCATTAAACAAGGAAGGGCATTCGGTAGAGAGCATACCTCTGCACGGGCAAAGCAACACCCAGTACACTAATCGGGAGTCGTGATACAATCTGGAACACTCCTGATAAATGAGGCCTTGTAACATCGTCCACTCCCTCGCTAAGAAGGTTCAGACACGCACATACATAAAGTGGACTTTTCTGATGCTTATGGAGCATTCTGACCCGATGCCCTTCCTGACGCCACTACGACTCATAATGATAACAGGCTGGACACAAAAATCCAGGTTCACTGGGCGAAGGTGCCTTAACCTCTGACTCTGAGCCACACCTACAACTTGGACCACACATCTGATACTTAATCAGTCTTATTGTGTAGTGACAAAAGGTACACTGTATTTGAAAGAAATGATCGGATCATCCTGATTAATTCATATACAGGCTAGCTAGCAGAAGATAGAATGGTATCTGACCTGTAAAAATCCTGCTCTGGCAGTGCCTATTGTTCTCCTTTGGGGAACATGGCCCAACATGCAGTGATCGAAAACATACGACAGTTAAAACAAAAACTGGAAGTTAAATTTAAAATCCTTTTTTTCATATCTTGACCCTGGATAACCCGGAATTCTATGAACAGGCATTTGAGGTCATAAACGTATTTTTATTGCAGGGTAGCTTTTGTTAATGCCACACAACCTGTAATTGATGTACAAAACAGGACCTGAAAACAACACGTGACTTCCAGTCTCCTCATATACAAGTAAGTAACAGAAACATCACAGGAAGTCAAAAAGAAATTTGTAGGAAAAGACAGTAAGCAGAAACAAACCTTCATTTCTCGTACATCTCCCAAGTGTAGATTCCCGTCGTTCTCGCCCAAGTAATCAGCCTGGCTAGGACTGTATGGCGCACTATTTTTACCGGTTTTCTCTGGAGAATCTTCCATGAACTCCGGCGACTTTTTCGACATAGGATGCTGCTGCGATGGAGCGGATGGTTTGACCAATGCAGTCGGATCGCCAGAACGGAGGATGTTTTTGTCGGGCGCCACTGTCGACTGCCGTGTCTGCTTCAGAAGGAACTGAACTAGAAGTCGCGGATCAGACGGAAGAGACTCCGAGACGGACGTCGGAAGTACCGCTGATGACGTGGTAACAGCAGTCTCAAGATCAGGCAGTGGTGGCGCTTTTGGAGGTTGTACTTTAGGAGGCGGTGGTGGCACTTTCGGAGATTGTAATTTAGGAGGCTGTGGTGGCGCCTTCGGAGGTTGTACTTCAGGAGACTGTGAATGGTCCGATGATTTTTCCGACTCTTCGGACATCTGATCCGGAGACTTCTGCTGTGTATCGGCAGCCGGCTTTGGCAACTCTGGAGCCTTTTGGCTCGGAAAAAGAGACTGCGGAGGCTCCGGCTTGGCACTGTATCTTTCCAGCAGCATGTCTTCTGCATCCTGACTGCCGGATGACGGAGATGACGCAGAAGAAGAGCTTAGTGCCACCGCAGACTGCGTTTGTGACAGACGCCCCGGAGCTGGAGGAACAGGCATATTTTGCAAGGTGGGTTGGCCGCCATCCACTGGAAAAGGTATATCCAGCATATTTGGCAGTAACAGCTGATTGGCTGATGATATTCTTGGAATCTGGTTAACTGGCAGATTTTGGATAGCATGCGGCAGTGATTGTGGGGACCCCGCATGACGTTCGGCCACTTGTTGGAAAACCATTGGCGCTTGGCGAATCATCATCTGACTACAGGACACAAATGGTGGTCCAGACAGCACGGTGCATGGAGGTGGCTGGGGCAGTCGGACTAGGTCAGCCATGGTACACTGTGCTGGTGGGCAGATAATCCTTGGCAGTCTAACTAGAGGAGCAGCATCGGCTAAGCGCACCTGATGCCCGACTCCCGGAGGGACAAATACCAGTCGAGGTGGCTCCATTGGACCTCGGACAATCAGTGGGACTGCGTCGACATTCATGCGGTGAGCAATTCTAACGGACTGAACAGAAGGTGGCGGTGGCGGCGGCAAAGCACCTACCGGCGTTGTCAGCATTGGACGTGAGTAAGCCATTGGCGGTTGAAGTTCTCCTGGCCTCGGTTGTGGCAATATTGGTGGTGGTGGCAGTCTACTGCCATCAGGTGGACGAATTCCAAAATGATTTGGGGGTATAACCGGCGATTTCATGTCCAATAGGATACCTTCATGATGAGGGCGAGGCTGAAATCTGGCTAATGATGGTGCTGGAAGTCGGTTCGGAAAACCTGGAGGTAGGGGCCTGGACATGTTGACCATTGGCATCCTCTGGTTTGCAGGAGGTACCCAGTTTGGTGGCATTTGGTGGTGATCCAAAGCCTTCGCACTAACACGAAAATTATCTTCTGTAGGTTCCGAAGGATCGTAGGCAGTTGGAGGATCGGCAGGTGGTTCTTCATCCGATTCAAACTCTTCATGTCTATGCTGCTGATTTGTACCACTTGAAGACGATATCACAGCAATTCGATTGTTATCAGCCACGTTCTCCTTTTCCTCGTGAGGTTTCTGTGGTCGGCCCGACTCCGCACTGGACAAATCGGAGTCCGAATGCTGACTGGAGAGAGATCTCTCGACGTTTGAATTCCCAGGTTTCTCACGTACGACTTTCTCCTCTCTATCTGTCGTATCTCTTTCAGCCCGAGATGGTGACCTATTCTGTTTACGAGGCGAGTCGTGTCTAACATCAGACGGACGATTCCTGGATGACGAAGTTGAAGCAGGATCAATTTGACGCTGTGATCTATCATCCCTTCTATCAGTATCTTCATCGCGGGAAGTTTTGTGATTTTTGCTCTGGCGACTGCGATCTTTAGATCGTGACCGTGAGCGCCTTCTATGTCTACTTCGATCAGCTGAACGGCTCCGTCTTCGTGAATCCCTGGATCGTGACCTACTTTTTCTCCTTCGACCTTCACGTGACGGTGAATGACTATGGTCTCTGTGACGGCGGGATGACGTTGTTTGACGATGTTCTCTAGAAGAACTCCGGCGTCGCCGACTCCGCGAAGAAGACCTGCTCCGTCTGCGGTCTTTTCGCTGGCTGCTGTCTCTTTGTGGTGAACGTTCAGGGGATTTGGCCACAGATGTTTTGCCAGACTGTTTTCCAGATCGGTCGCCGGATCGCGATCGATTCCTCTTGCGTTCATTTGACCGCGATTGACGCCTCTTACGATCACTGGACTGAGACCTATCGCGCTTTCCACTTTTCGAGTGTGACCGGCCTTTACTGGACCGTGGTGATTCTGACCTTTTCTGCTCGCCTCGAGTCCCTTCCTCGAAGGATGCTGCTTTATCTGCCGTATCATTTTTATTATCAGCTTTTGCATGTTCCTGACGACATTCTTCAGTCACGCTGGATGATGTCTCCAACTGTCCGGATTTCTTGTCTGCAGCAGCACCAGACGTTGCAACAGCAGGTGCTTCCTCGGGGCTTGCTTCATCTGACATGGACATATCGCATTCGGAGTTTTCCTGGCTGTGATTGGGGGCATCAGGATTTTCCGACGTGGAGTTTTGATCTTCAGGCTGAGCAACAGCAGTTGACAACACCATATTGACAACGACTGTGCTGGTACTACTAACTGGTAAAAATGCCGAGTCGTTGATCAACTCCGTTATCACTTTTTGCTGGTCTGAAAATCCATGGAGCATCTGGCAAGCCGAAGCCTTTTCTGAGTCCAGTACCTCACACTGACTACTGACGAATTCTTTCTTACCAATGTTCTCATTCATATCAAGCAGCGGTGCTTCGGGTTTCAAGATGTCAGCTGGTGGAGCTTCAAACTGCCTCCGTTCTTCATCGGAAGAAGCAACTGCGTTACAGCCATCACCGAAATCGGTGTGAAAAGTCAAAGGTTCCGAGGACACGTCGGATCCGACTCGTGTGACACTGCGTGAGCTTCCAACAGCTGGCCTACGGTTCTTTTCTGAACCAGTCTCGGAAGATATGGAAGGCGCTGATTCCACGTCGTGATTAGTGGAATTTTCATCCGCCGACATTTCGCCTTCCACCCGAAGAAAGTGTGGGACTTTTGGGCTTGGGGGTTTCGCCGGTTTCGGAAGCTTGCTAGGAAACAGAGCCGACGGAGGCTGTGGCTTTGCAATCAACATTTCATCCGATTCCGGTGACGAACTGGATGACTGAGAACAAGAAGTACTTGATGCAGCCTGCGGCTTGTCGCTCGATGTTTGTAAGTTAACTGTGTCAGCATCTCTCGTCTCACTAACAGTCTTCTTGCCAACATGTGAAGATTTCAACTGTACAGTATCAGACTTCTCAGGCGTTTGCAGAGAACCTGCTCCAAAACATACAAAGTAAATTAAGTAAGAAAATATGAATTTATATACTGCGACTGCATTACAAAATGTCAAAATTGGTCGTGCCCAACAGCTGGATCATGCAAATATTCAGGCAGTAAATTCCAGACTATCAGCCCAGGCATAATAGAAGGCATAATAAAATAAATTCTTGTTTTACTACAGCCAGATTTCGAACGAATGTCAAAATGCAACCTAAATTTGCCAGCATTGGCCAGACTTTTCAGTATTCACAAATGTATCTGATCAATATAAAATAGCTACCCAGATTTCCAAAATCACATCTGCAAACCGACTTTCTGCACTTTATGACCCTCTACCGCCTCTCGGCAGTGACGGCACTAGTTAGAGCTGCATAAATGGAAAACGTTCAGTGAATACATCCCCCTATTAACTGGGAACAGATTTTCACTAAAACTACAAGGTAACTGATAAAAAGTAACTGATAAAGCCTTGCCTAGAGAGATCGGTAGTGTTAAACTGAAAGAAAGGAAAAGAAATGCAGATATTAGAGAATTGCTCGGACTAGTACCAGTCAGTTTAGTAATTACACTGCGCGCTAGCTAGTGGCGCAGTGTATTGTAATTGGTCCTGTCTGTGTTTGTGGCGGGCGGGCGGTGTCTGTTACCATGATAACTCGAAATTGCGTGCAGCGATCTTCACCAAACTGGGTCTCTAGGTGCAGGTAGTGACCATCTCCAGCTGATTAAATTTTGGCAGTACTGCGCCCCCGAGAAGGGGGTCTGCGGTGTGGGAAATTTTGGATGTGTGGTTTCAATTTAAATCAATTGATATGAAGACACAGGCCTATCATCCTCCAAGTGCTTCTGCATGCTATTTGCTGAAACCTGACGGTTTTCTCGCGAATTTAAGAACCAACACCATGAAGTTCCCACACTGCATCGTTTGTCTAGCATATTTAGTAACTATTTTGAGTTGAATATAGATGTGTATAAGTATGACACTCGTGGAAGTAACGATTTGTATGTCACTGCAATCAACAAAAACTATGGTAAACAAAGTATCAAACATAAATCTAGTATTCTTTGGAATAAGCTACCCAATGCTCTAAAAGGTTATTCATTGATTAAAAGTTTCAATAAGAGATTGAAAGCCTTTCTACAGTCGCCACTCACATTTCAGTAGGCTAACCTGTTAACATTACGCTGATGTACTATAATGACCATCTATAATTGCATGCTGCACTGTATTATGATCATTTGTATTATGTATATTTTGAAACGTGGTGCCTTATGTCTCAATTTTTTAATTAAAAATTTTTTTGGGATGTGTATTGTGTATGAGTTTGTTATTTTGTATTTGTGTGTATGAGTAATGCTTATATCATTACAATGGGCAACCAGCTCGACGAGCACTAGCTTTTCTGGTTGCCTGCCATTGCGTTGTATTGCCAATATTATTATGATTGTTTAGTTTTGGCAAATAAAATACGATAATGATGATGATGCATGGAAGCAGGTATCTGCGAGATTTCCACAAATCCGGACACTGTGCAAGCCTCTAGGTGCAAAGGTCAATGTATTGGCCAAGTTTAATGGGCCTAGCATGATTTATCATCGAGATATCCAGTGGATAAAGAAACACACACGGCTAGACTATACACAATGACACCGACTGCCCTATGACGCCTTGACTAATGACACACGGCACAAGTAGTGGACAGCATCAACTCCATACCATCTATGTTGATAACGATGCTGGATGCATTCCGATGCCAGATCTTCTGAGATGACAAGATGTCGCCCAAAATATCACACGCACCACTGTCGGACTTGGCCCTTCAATAATAACAAACACTTCAACCATGCAGCGAGTTAGTATGGTTTAACGACTCATCAACATATTATAGATAAGTTTAACAGTGTAAACTACAACTAACTTGAAGCAGGACCAGTAAGACGAGTGTGAAAGATGCGAGCAGGCACCATAACATGGCTCTTTACAGGTCTGTATATTTGCGGCTTATACAAGTCCCAGCCCGTCAATGGAATGGCAATAAGGATCCCTATTCTGGAATCTTTCTTTCACCGCTAATTCTCTCTCCAGATTTCAGGTATATTAACAAGGCCAAGGGTCACAAGGTGAAGTCCAAGCCACAAGTCTCAAGGCCAAAGCTGCAAGGAAAGGACCAGAGTAGTATAACAAATGCCAGAAAGAAGACCTATAGTGTAAATCGTAAGGTCAGAAACAAAATAATACACCGAGACGATCGAAATAAGTGCAACAAAGCACAGAACTGCAGGCCCAAATTCGAAATACTTGTGTAACGTGTATTGCTTCATCGTCATACCACTGCCATTCACTGAATGTCAAATCATCATGACCATGGCCACGACCAGTATATTTTTAACCTCGAACACAATGGGTTTGTAACACAATGCAGACTACCAGACGCAGGTGAAAGACGACGCAAATGCACATTCACTCTGTGACCTCCATATAACAGTAAAATCTAACCAGCTTTCATACTAATACTACTTTCGGTTGGCCGGAATCCCACATTTTGTTTGTTTTGTTGGTGTTTAATGACACCTTCAGCACATCTAGGCTATATCGTGCCATAGGTGCATGAAATATATATTGTGTAGGGCCGGGGGGGGGGACACATTGCAACATAGACAAACCAAACAAAAGAAAAATACACACACACACTCTCTTCCACCTGGGCTTTGTGGAGATTAACTCCTCACCTCGTGAAGGTGTCATCAGAGGGGTCTTTCTATAGCCAATCACTTGGCAAGTACTGACAACAAAATCAAAACAACTAACACACATGAACATATAGTAGAATACAGTAACACAAAAAGAAACCCCACTAAGAGACGATACACAATGAATACACGCAAGAAAATCCTAGGATAAATCGACAGGATGGACAGAAGATCACGTTTTAAGGATCAGCTTACCCCAAGGAGATCTCAACAGTGCACTCCCGCTACACACACAGAAGCAGTGCACTGCTAGGGGGTCCACTTGGGGTCTTCCATCCTGTCTCTGACCACTAAAGGCTCCTGGATCCACCTTTGGGGGGAGGGTTGCCAAGCCTCTCATCAGCTCTGACGCCAGTACCCCCCGGAATGCCACAGATTACTCCACGTTACGCCGGGTCCTGCAAAGGTTTCCTGAAGGACCTTTTACTCATGTGTATCGATGGTGCCAGATTTTTTACAGGCTAGATGCCCTTCCTATCACGAAAGCAACATCACTGAAAGAAAGGAGCTTTTCTAATGCAATTTTATTCTTTCACCAGGTGCTGCCGCAGTCAATTATCTTCAAATCATGACCCGAAAGTAGATCAAGGTGGTATTTGCATTGTTCATGGAAAGCATTAGTATACAGTTGGCCAGCAGCTAATGTATGCTCTGTAAAGGTAAAGTCAACCATGCTCCACAAGAGAGCATATGGGGGTGCTCATCTCCTCTTCCAGGCATTGAGCGCGTAGGTGGGGAACCACTAATGTCTGTGACGCGTGGCCAGTGCGATGTCAGACCTACGGTTACATTCCCAGCCGCAAGGCATCACCCCCACTGGCTGGTACCAAATTATACTGCTTGGTGACAGAGGCACACGTGTGTTAACAACATGCCCAGGGTTGCACTGGAGAGTGGGGCGGCTGGAATTCGAACCAGCGACCTAGTGATCGCAAGTCCGGCACCTACCGCTACGCCACCGAGCCACACTATGCTCTGGCTCAAAATTTAATTTTGCATACAATCACTGGTGCTAGGCTATACTCATTTAAAACTTACTGTGCAGATGGCAGAGTTTCGTTTCTTGCAGTGTTCACAGACTTTTGCTCGGAACCCTTCAAAACTGTTCTGCTGCTTCCATCCTCATCTGGCTCACTGCAAACATCAAATGCACATACTGTAACTTGCTTATCTCTTCTAACCTTTGAATTCATACAAATACTACACTGTGGTCAGGAAAAAACACCCACTCATATTTTACATGACATTTTAACGAGTCATAGTCGGGTGTTTAACGAATTTTAACAGAAAAGTTACTCTGTCATTGTTGAATTGAAATGTCTAGAGTTTGTGCTCAAAATGTGAGTCCCTGGTTTTTCTTCTTGGCTGAGTGCAAGATCTTCATCTTCGTTGATGTTGGCAGGCATATGCACCACTGCGGGTGCGAACACTGCCTGTTCGTCGATCGATAAAGCCATTTTGATCTATTTTCTTAAGTACATTTTACACTCCATTAATGTTCCATTGTCTTCCTGGAAACATCTTACATAAACGTGTAGATCCATATTCCATAATCTTTGCTGACTCACAAACTCTTTATCAAATGCCTATCTTCTACTGTAAAAACCATAATTAAACATGTAAACAGTCAAACATGTAAATATGACGTCACAACTACGTCACCAGCAGCAACAAATATTTAAATTTTTGTGTTGCTAGAATATATAATTCTCCCAGTATATTTCCTGCAATTTTTGTGCGGATCTGAAAATTTTCTGTGGGATACAGAAGACGATGAAAATGGGTGTTTTTTCTGAACATAGTGTACTAATACTGCTAAGCTGCAGCAGCCATGGCTGGTTAAGGCAAGCAACATGTGTCCAGTGAGCCAGGGTTCAATTCCTGCTGGTACCCACACACGTCATCACTAGCGGCAGGAAGGACATCCAGACAAAATTACTCCCATGCGCCAGTAAAGGTCCTACCATGCTAGGCATGACTGAGCCCTTGAGCTAGAGAGTCGACAATGTTAAATTATGGACATTACTACTACTATTACTATTAGTTCTACCATTACTTTTGGTTTCTGTTTAACTGGTCTAGTTTTTTTTCTGCAAATTACACCAGGCTAAACATGTCCCCTGAAGGTCTTCACAAAAAAAAACGACTTTTGGTGATTCCTGCTGCAACATTTTTACAGGCCGGATGCACTTCTTGTAACCCTGACAAACAGTGGCAAAGGACTGAAAAGACTATTTAAAATAACCTGCCTGTATTGTAACTGTAAACTCCAGTTTTAGTTCTAGTAAGTATTATCAGGCATACAGATCGAGGACCGACACAGATATGTTAGTTAGTTAGTTGGTGTTTTATGGCACTTTCAGCACAAATAGGCTATATCATGCCATAGAAGTAGGAAATATATCACATAGGGCCGGGGGACAACACAAATATCATGCAGTTAAACAATGAAAGAATACAATAAACCAACACAATCATAAGCTCTCTTCAGCCTGGGCTTTATGGAGACGATCCCCTCACCATGGTTAGGCTTCCTCAGAGGGGTCTTGCTAGCCAATCACGTGGCAAGTACTGATAACTTAGCCAGAACAACCAAAAGACAGAACTAGGGATGTACCGGATATCCGGTTCCGGTTCCTGTTAGCAGGATATCCGGCCGTTTTTTCTATCCGGTTCCGGCTCCGGTTCCGGCCGAAATGGTACCAGGTACCGGATATCTCTACC
>Ga0049107_10000338_pt1 | contig 13404 bp, 9 predicted proteins | sample WorMetilPIANOSA1_FD_61187 | JGI IMG/M metagenome (GOLD analysis project Ga0049107, IMG submission 61187) | Marine gutless worms symbiont microbial communities from Max Planck institute for Marine Microbiology, Germany - Olavius ilvae PIANOSA.1 | ecosystem: Host-associated > Annelida > Digestive...
AGCGACGAACTCCACGCCGCCATAGCCCGCATCATCGACCGCTTCCCGCCAACCCAATGCGCCGCCTTCTTCGCAAACGCCGGCTACGCTTCCGCCTAAAACGATCACGCTCTAGGCGACCTCCAGTCCCTCGCGCGACAGCCCGTCGAGGCGCGGCATCAAGTCCAACAGTTCCCGCGTGTAGGGGTGCTGCGGGGACGCGAACAGGGTGTCGGTCTCCGCCACTTCGACCAGCCGGCCGTGACGCATGACGCCGACGCGGTCGCACATCTGGCGGATCACCGGCAGGTCGTGGCTGATGAACAGCATCGTCAGGTCCAGCTCGCGCTGCAGGTCCTTCAAGAGGTTCAGGATCTGCGCCTGGATCGAGACGTCGAGCGCCGAGGTCGGCTCGTCGCAGATCAGGACGCGCGGCCGCGTCGCCAGCGCCCGGGCGATGGAAATCCGCTGACGCTGGCCGCCGGAGAACTCGTGCGGGTAGCGCAGCGCGGCGGCGCGGCCCAAGCCGACGTGCTCCAAGAGGTCGTCGACGATGCCACTGGCCTCGGCGCGGCTGCCGGCCAGGCGGTGGAAGCGGATCGGCTCGGCGACGATGTCGCGCACGCGCATGCGGCCGTTCAGCGACGAGTACGGGTCCTGGAAGATCATCTGCAACTGGCGCCGCACCGGGCGCAGGTCGCGCTCGCCCCGCGCCGCGGTGATCTCTGTGCCGGCGACGCGGATGGCGCCGGCGGCCGGACGCAACAGGCCGGCGACTAGCTTCGCGACCGTCGACTTGCCGCTGCCGCTCTCGCCGACCAGGCCGAACACCTCGCCCGGGCGCACGCCGAAGGAGACATCGTCAACGGCATTAAGGAAGCGCCGGCGCGACGGCAGCAGCGAGCGCACGGTGGTGAAACGCATGGTGACGCTGTCGAGTTCCACGACGTCGCCCGCCGCCGTGTCGCGCGCGCCGCGGCCCAGCCAGTGGCTGGTGACGTCGATGCCGCCGGACTCGGCGTCGCCGTAGCGCACGGCCGGGAAACGCGCGAGCTTGAGGTCGGGGCGCGGCACGGCGGCGATCAGGCTTTTCGTGTAGGCATGTTCGGGCCGACCGAGGACGCGCTCGGTCGGGCCACTCTCGACCACCTTGCCGCGGTACATCACGGCGACGCGGTCGGTGACGTCGGCGATCACGCCCATGTCGTGGGTGATCAGGATGACGCCCAGCCGGCGGTCACGGCACAGCTCGCGGATCAGCTCCAGGATCTGCGCCTGGATCGAAACGTCGAGCGCCGTCGTCGGCTCGTCGGCGATCAGCAGCTCCGGCTCGCCGCAGAGGGCGAGGGCGATGACGACGCGCTGGCGCATGCCGCCGGAGAACTGGTGCGGGTACTGGCGCACGCGCACCTGCGGGTCCGGGATGCCGACGGCGTCGAGCAGCCCGATCGCGCGGCCGTGCGCCGCCGCCTCGCCGAGTGGGCGGTGCTGGCGGATCGTCTCGACGAGCTGCTGCTCGACGGTCAGGAGCGGATTGAGCGAGGTCAGCGGGTCCTGGAAGATCATGCCGATGCGCCGGCCGCGGATCGCACGCAATGCCGCGGGATCGAGCGCGAAGAGGTCGGCGCCGGCTAGGCGCGCGGAGCCGCCGCTGACCCGGCCGGGCGGCTCCAAGAGGCCCATGATGGCGTTGCCGATGGTCGACTTGCCGGCGCCCGACTCGCCGACGACGCCCAGGATCTCGCCGCCGGCGACGTCGAGCGCGATGCCGTCGACCGCGCGCACCGTGCCGCGCCGCCCGGGGAATTCGATAGTGAGGTCCGCGACCTCCAGGAGCGGCGCGCCCGTCATCGCAGCTTCGGGTTCAGCGCGTCGCGCAGCCAGTCGCCCAAGAGGTTGACGGAGAGCACCAGCACGACGAGGGCGAGGCTGGGGAAGAACGTGATCCACCACTCGCCGGAGAACAGGTAGTCGTTGCCGATGCGGATCAGCGTGCCGAGCGACGGCGTCGTCGGCGGGACGCCGACGCCCAGGAAGCTGAGCGTCGCCTCGGCGATGACGGCGAGCGCGAGACCGATCGTCGCCAGCACGAGCACGGGCCTGAGCACGTTGGGCAGGATGTGGCGCAGCATGATGACGCCCGGGTTGATGCCGGTGATGCGCGCCGCGGCGACGTACTCCTTGCGCGCCTCGACGAGTGTGGCGCTGCGCGTCACGCGCGCGAACTGCGGCCAGTCGGAGATGCCGATGGCGAAGATCAGCACGTAGATCGCCAAGTCGTCGTGCAGCTCGCGCGGCAGCATGCCGCGGGCGATGCCGTCGATCATCAGCGCCACCAGGATGCCGGGGATCGTCAGCTGCACGTCGGCAAGGCGCATCACCGTGGCCTCGAACCAGCCGCCGAGATAGCCGGAGAGCACGCCCAACGCCACGCCCAGCGTCATGCCGAGGCCGACGGCGGCGAGGCCGACGAGAAGCGAAATCCGGCTGCCGTACATGATCGTCGACAGCACGTCGCGGCCCTGGTCGTCGGTGCCGACCAGGAAGCGGAACTGGCCGCCCGCCTCCCACGCCGGCGGCGTGAAAGCGTCGAGCAGGTTCAGCGTCGCCGGGTCGAACGGGTCGTGCGGCGCCAGCCACGGCGCGAAGCCGGCGCCCAGGAAGAACAGCAACGCCACCGCCGCCGCGACCAGCGCCACGGGCGCGCGCAGAAAGCTGTAGGTGACGTCGTGGTCGAGCAGACGCCGAACGGCGCTAGGCGGTGGCGACGTGCCGTTCATCGTCAACCGCCCGCCGGCGCGCCCTCGGCGCGCAGCCGCGGGTCGATGGCGACGTAGAGGAGATCGACGATCAGGTTGATGGTGACGAAGATCAGCGCCACCACCACCAGGTAGGCGGCCATTACGGGGATGTCGACGAAGCGCACCGCCTGGATGAACAGGAAGCCCATGCCGGGCCACTGGAACACGGTCTCCGTGACGATCGAGAAGGCGATCAGCGAGCCGATGTTGAGCCCGGCGATGGTGATCACCGGCACCAGGGTGTTCTTCAGCGCGTGGTGGAAGTTGATGGCGTGCTCCGACAGGCCCCGGGCGCGCGCGAACTTGATGTAGTCGGTGCGCATCACCTCCAGCATCTCGGCCCGCACCAGGCGCAGGATCAGCGTCATCTGGAACAGGCTGAGCGTCACCGACGGCAGGATGATGGCGCGCCAGCCGCTCGTCGTCAGCAGCCCGGTGGGCCAGGGGCCGAGGTCGACTGTGTCGCCGCGGCCGAACGACGGCAGCCAGCCGAGGTTCACTGCGAAGACGAAGATCAGCGCGATGCCGATGACGAAGGTCGGCAGGGAAACGCCGATCAGGCTGACCGCCAGGATCGCGCGCGAGGCCCAGCTCTCGCGCCGGATCCCGGTGTAGACGCCGAGCGGGATGCCGAGCGCCAGCGCCAGCACGGCGGAAACGGCGACCAACTCCAGCGTCGCCGGCAGGCGCTCGGCGATCAGTACCTCCACCGGGCGCTTCAAGCGATAGGAAATCCCGAAGTCGCCGGTCGCCGCGTTGCCGAGGAAGCGCGCGAACTGCACCGGGAACGGATCGTTGAGGCCCAGGCGCGCGCGCAGGTCCTCGCGGTCCTGCACCGAGGTCTCGATGCCGACCATCGCCTCGACCGGATCGCCGACATAGGTGAACAGCGCAAAGGACACCAGCGCCACCGCCAGCATCACGGCGACGGCCTGCAACAGGCGGCGCGCGACGTAGCTCATCATGGGCGCGACACCGCGGCGGGCGGACTCACGCCGGCTGCGCCGCCTTGTCCTGCTCGGCCGCGGCAGCGACGGCGGCAGCCGCCGCCCCGCCGCCCGCGGCCTCGTCGTCGGCGGCGGATTTCACCGTGACGATGCGGTGGGCAAACGGGATGCCGGCGGCCTCGAAGGCCGCACGAATGCGCTGATAGGCCTCGCGGCGGATGACGAACTGCTCGCCCGGCTTGGCCATGAACTTGACCTTGATGACCATGACGCTGTCTTCCATGGCGTAGACGCCTTGCGACTTCAGCGGCTCGAGGAAGTTGGGTCCCACTTCCTCGTCCTCCAACAGCTCGGCGCCGATGCGCTTGATGATTTTCTTCACCTGGGCGACGTCGGTGTCGTAGGGCACGCGGAACTCCAGCTTCATGATCACCCAGTCGCGGCTGAGGTTCTGCACCTTCTTGATCTCGCCGAACGGGATGGTGTTGAGCGGCCCGCGGTGATGGCGCAGGCGGATCGAGCGGATCGAGATGTTCTCGACCGTGCCCTTGGCCTCGCCGACGTCGATGTACTCGCCCACGCGAAAGGCGTCGTCGATCAGGAAGAAGACGCCGGAGACGATGTCGCGCACCAGCGTCTGCGCGCCGAAGCCGATCGCCAGGCCGACGACGCCGGCGCCGGCCAGGATCGGGCCGATATCGACGCCCAGCGACGACAGGACGGTCATGGCGACGATCACCACCAGCGTGACCGCGGCGGTCTTGCGGAACAGCGGCAGCAGTGTGGCGACGCGCGAGCCGCCGCCGCTGCCGCCGCCTTCGCCCCCGGCGCCGGGCAGCGCCGCGGCCTCGGCGTCCGGGTCGATGCCCTCGGCGCGCAGCCGGCGGTCGATGGCGGTGCGGATCAGCTTCCACAGCACGTCGGCCATGACCAGCGTGAGGATGATGTCGAACGCCGCCTGCGCCGCCGTCTCGCCGACGGTCGACGCCGCCGAGGCATGCATGCTGCCACCCCAGGCCGCCCAGATCATGGCCAGGGTGAGGATCACCAGCAGCACGTTGACGCCGCGCATGACGGCGTCGACGTAGGACGGCGCGCCCGCCGCCGCGTCGTCGTCGCCGAGGAAGGCCACGAGCAGACTGCGGATGCCATAGCTCGCCACCGGCAGCAGGAAGACCAGCATCATGCTCTCGCCGGCGCCGCCGCTGACGGCTGGACTGTCGAGCAGCGTCGCCAGCCCCCAGATCGCCCAGGCCAGCGCCATATAGGCCGACGCCAACACGTGCCACAGGTCGGCGACCTGGGCCCGCAGGCGCAGACCCGGCGGGTTCGCGGAAAGGTCGTCGTGGTTGTAGTCGCGGCCCTTGAAGGCGCGCGCAACTGGCTGCCGGAAATGCCAGATCGCGACGATGAACAGGAGGGCAATGAGCAGGCCGACGACGACCACCATCAGGTGGTGGGCCGGATCGCTGAGGCCCAGGCGGTACATCAGCTCGCAGGTAGTGTGCCCGAAGGCCCAGACGATCGCGACCTGCAGAACCTTGGCATGCAGGTACTGCGCGTCGGTGTCTCCGAGGGGCGCAAGCCTGAGCGCCGGCGCGTACGGCGCAAAGACGATGCGCGAGACGACGCCCGCCAGCCGCACGAAGATCAGCGCCACCAGATACGCAGCCACGACCATGCGCACCGTCTCGTTGGGCGGCTCGATGACGACGAACAGCACGATCACCGGCAGCGCGAAGGCGACGATCGACAGGAGGTCCAAGAACGAGCGTAACAGGCCGCGGCCGATGCGCACCGCCGTCGAGCCCGCCGGCGCGTCGGCGATGCGCGCGCGGATCTCGGCAGTGCGGCGCCCGTACCAGGCCTCAACCGCCAGGCCGGCGCCGATCAGGATGGCGACGCCGACGAGGATCGCGAGGATGCGCGTCATGCCGCTGCCGAGGCCAGGGCCGGTGGTCAGTTGCCGGTAGGCGTCCGCCACCGTGCGCGGGATGTCGCCCAGCGAGGCGACGGTCTCCCGCGCCAACTCCTTCAGCCGCGCGCCGCTGGCGTCGACGCTGTCGACCATGCCGGCGCCGGTTGCCGCCGTCTCCCGGGCGGCCTCGCGTCGCAACTCCTCCAGCAACAGGGCGCGCACCTGCTCGTCCGGCAACCGCGCCATCAGCGCATCGACGTCGACGCCGCGCAGGTCGGCGGGGAGCGCTGGCGTGGCGGCGGGGTCCTGCGCCAGCGTCTCCTGGGCGGACAGCGGCGGCGGGAGCAGCGTCAGGAAGAGCAGCGCAGCCAATACCAGCCGCGCCGCGGCGACGTGAACCATCCGTACCCCCCTTCGCTCGCCGGGCTGGACGCCAGTCTATGGAGCGGGCGACGGGCGGGCAACCGAGGTACGTGTCGTCGCAGCGCCTCTCCCGTACAACCGCCCGTCCCGCCGGTGGCGCCACAGCGCGACCCCACCATCGCGGCCGGTGAGTGTCTCAGGCGGAAGCGCCTCGTAGCGTTGTCGCCGGCCGCGCGGACAGGTTTCGGGTCCGGCATCGGAGACGTCAGACTGTGCCGACCGTCACGTGCCGGCCACCGCCACGCGTGGGGGCTCAGCGGATATCGAACGCGCGGCCGGACTCGCGCAGCTGCTGCACGGTCGCCCCGTTGCAGTCGGGCAGGTTCTGGACGCGGACCATGCCCGCGGCATCAACCCGGAGCTGTGTCGCGGTGTTGGTCAGCGTCTTATAGATCGAGACGCCGTCATCGAAGCTGGCGGCGATGTAGTACGCCACATTGCCGCCGGGCCGGTCCGACATCGGTGCGAGCCGGCAGACGATAATGTCGGGCGCGTCGCCGGAAATCCCTGCTGTCGCGGGCGAACAGGCGAGAGCTGCCACGGCGATCAACGCAGCGCAGTGACGGGCCAGCATGGCGTTGCCTCGACGAGTCATCAGTGACTTGGTTGCGCAGCGAGATACCAATACGCGCAGGCGGCGGGCCGCACTATCGTGTTCGACCCATCGCGTGCCGCCTGGGGGCTCTGCCGCAGGGGCAGGATGTCGCCTGCCGGCTGGAGGCGGACGCCGGGTGACGCGTCAGCGACTGGCCAATGCCCTTCAGGAGGGCACGTCCTGGCCCGCCGCCGCCCGCCGGTAGCGCCACGGCGCGATCGCGCCGTCGCGGCCCGTCAGCGTCTCCGGCGGCAGCGCCTCGCAGCGATCGAGGGCGCGTTGCCGTATTCAACAAGGCACTCGACCACGTTGGGCAAGGAGTCGCGCGAGAGCGCGCTTGCTGGTGACCTGCGGGCCGAGAGTTGCCCGACGCTATTGCTCACGCCGCCGCACGCGACGGCCTACCGCAGGCCCTCCGGCGCGAGTTCGCCGATGGAGCTTGCCAGCGCATCCGGCGTGTCCTTGGGCACGTCATTCGCAGCGACCGGCAGCGGCGTGTCGAACTGATAGTCCGGATCGCTCTGCTGCTGGCGCCAGGTGCCCCACATCTCGCGCCAGGCGCCGGCCAGCGTGCGCGGCTTCGGCATGTCGTCGGCGACCTCCCGCGCGAGCTTCTTGAGGTTGTAGCAGGGCACGCCTGCGTACATGTGGTGCTCGATGTGCCAGTTCATGCGCCAGTAGAGAAACTCCGCCAGCGGATTGAGCGTCATCGAGCGCGAGTTCTTGCGGAAACCGGGAACGTTGTCACGCAGGCCGCAGTGCTGCGTCAGACCTAGGGAATAGCTCCTCCAGTTGCCGATGAACGGAAAGAAGGTGAGGAGGAGCGGCAGCACCCACTGACCCGTGGCGATGGACACCACCAGGACCGTCCCGTGAAACGCAAGCAGAAGGCGCGACCACATGATCGACTTGCGGTGCTGCGCCGGCTGGTCCGCGTGCAGCGCCTCGAGCCATTCGGTGATCGGCGCGTCCGCGGGGGCGTGCTTGCCGACGGCGCCGAGGCACGTCACCCAGATCGTCCAGAACAGGCCGCCCTTGCTGAAGTTGCGCGCGGGTCGGCCGAACAGATTGACGGTGAACAACTGGAGCAGCAGCGCCGGCCGGGGGCTCGGGTCGAGCGGCAGCACGTTCTCCCGATCGCCTTCGGGATACAGCGAGTAGCGGTGATGATAGGTGTGGCTGGCGGCGTAGTTGAAGGGGTCCCACCAGCTCAACAGGCTGATGCCGTAAAGGAAGACCTTGTTCAGCCACTTGGTGCGGAACACCGTGCCGTGGCCGAGTTCATGGGGCGCCGTGCCGACGAAGAAACTGCCGACGGTGCCGTGGATGAAGAGCGCCACGACGAAGCCGAGCCAGTTCTGCTGCGCCCAGAAGAGATAGGCCACGGTGCCGGTCAGCGCGAACAGCGCCACGTGGCCCCCGGCCTGCAGCCAGCCCTGCAGATCGCTGCGCTTCGAAAGCTCCTTGAGCCTGGCCCGGTCGATTGGACAGCGGTACCAGTCGACCCGCAGGGTCTTGCGGACATCGGCCAGCGGTGGGTAACTCATCTTGGCCTCCCCGCCCCGCATTATAGCGCGCGGCGGGTGCTGGTTCACGAGTGCCCTACTCCGCCGCTGCCGCTTCCTGCCGATAACGCCACCGCGCGATCGCGCCGTCGTGGCCGCGGCTCATACGAAGCCGGCAAAGCGGTCGGCGCCGAACTGGCGGCGGTGCTCGGCCGGCGTGAGGCCCGTGCGGCGCTTGAACAGCCGGCGGAACGACGCCGCGTCCTCGTAGCCGACCTGGGCGGCGATGTCGCCGAGCGACTGTTCGGTTGCCTCGAGCAACTGCTTGGCTTCCTCGATGCGCACCGTCTGCACATAGTCGATGGGCTGGAAACCCGTCGCCTCCACGAACCGGCGACGGAAGGTCGACCGAGCCAGTCCGGACTGGGCGGTCATGCGCGCCACCGGGTCGTCGAGCATGTAGTTGCTCACAATCCACTCTTGGCACCGCGCGATTACCCCGTCGTCGTGGGGAATGCCCTTGGGCATCGCCACGTAGGGCGCCTGCAAGTCGCCGCGATTGGGCAACAGCCAGAACTTCGCCGTGTGCGCCGCCTGGCGAACGCCCACATGTCGCGCAATCAGGTACAACGCCAGGTGCTGCCACATGGTCGTGCCGCCGGAGGTGACGATCCTGTGGTCGGGGCCGCTGCAGCACAGGTTCTGCTCCAGCCGCAGATTGACCCGCGGATAGAGCCGGCGAAACAGGTCGCGGAAGGCCCAGTGCGTCGTCGCCTCGATGCCATCCAACAGCCCGGCCTCGGCGAGCAGGATCGCGCCGGTGCACGACGAGGCGATCTGGCGGCCCGCGGCGTGCTGGTCGGCGATCCAATCGATCACAGCCGGATCGACCGAGGTGATGCGCTCGGTCGCCGAGGCGTACATGCCGGACGCGATCACGACGTCGGGCGCCGGGGCGGAGCGAATGTCGAAGTCCGGCTGGACCGGCGCGCCGCTGCCGCAGACAAACGGCTTCGGGCTCGCGGCGACGGTATAGACCTCGAAGGCGGGCGCACCGCGCTCGCCGGTGACGTAGTTCTCCCAGCCGATACCGACGGAGTTCAGCACGTCGCGCATGCCATACAGGCCGGACGCCGAATTCGGCGGCACCGCCAGCATTGCCACCCGGATGGCCGACCCGTTCCCGTGGCCCTCAGCGTTGCGCGTCGCCGCGTCGCTCGCCATGCGCCTTTTGCCCCCGCTGTGACGCTTTCGCCACTTTAGCCGATTTTCCGCCGTGGCAGGATCGGCCGCGACACAACGACCTGCGATCTACAGAGGTGACGACGATGCTGAGCCTGAAACGCCTGGACGCGACCGTGGCGACGGTTGCCGACGACGATCTCACCGCCTTCGCGAGCGGACTGGCCGGCACCGCGCTGGGACCGGACGATCCGGGCTATGACGCGGCACGCAAGGTGTGGAACAGCCTGATCGACCGCCGGCCGGGCTTGATCGTGCAATGCGCCGGCCTGGCGGACATCGTCGCTGCGGTGCGTTTCGCCAACGAACACGGAATTCTGGTCGCAGTGCGCGGCGGCGGCCACAACGTCAGCGGCAGCGCGGTGTGCGACGACGGCCTGGTGATCGACCTCAGGCGGATGAATGCCGTGCGGGTCGATCGCGGACGCGGCTCGGTCCACGTCCAAGGCGGCGCGCGCCTGGCCGACATCGACCGCGAAACCCAGCTCTTCGGCCTGGTGACGCCGACGGGCAACGTCTCCGATACCGGCATTGGCGGGTTGGCGCTGGGCGGCGGCATGGGCAACCTGCGCCGCAAGTACGGGCTGTCGGTCGACAACATGGTGTCGGTCGAGATTGTCGGCGCCGACGGCGAAGTGCGCACCGCCAGCGCCGATGAGAACCCAAACCTGTTCTGGGCGGTCCGCGGCGGTGGCGGCAATTTCGGCGTCGTCACCGGGTTCGAGTTCCGCCTGCACCCGCTCGGGCTCGAGGTCATGTTCGCGGCCCAGTTCTTCGCCATCGACGATGCGCCGGATGTCGTGCCGCGCTGGCGCGACTTCGTCGAGGCGGCGCCGGACGAGATCAGCTCGATCTGCTTCTTCTGGACGGTGCCGGCGCTCCCGGCCTTCCCGGAGGCGATCCACGGCCAGCGCGTGATGCTGTACGTCGCCATGTACGCCGGCCCGGCGGACGAGGGCGAAGCCGCGCTGGCGCCGCTGCAGCAGATCGGCACGCCGATCCTGGACCTGTCGGGCCGCGGCCCCTACATCGCGTGGCAGCAGGCCTTCGACCCGTTCTTCGTCCCGGGGTCGTTCTATCCCGACCTCTACGCCTACTGGAAATCGATCTATCTGGGCGGCCTGGACGACGAAGTGATCGACGACCTGATCGGCCGCGCCCGCACCATGCCCAGCGACCAGTGCCTGATGGCCCTGTGGCATCTGGGCGGGGCCGTCGCGCGGCCGGCCGCGGACGCGACCGCGTTCGGCAAGCGCAGCGCGCCCTACCTCTTGAGCTATGACTCCTGCTGGATCGACCCCGCCCTGACCGACAGGGTCATCAACTGGACGCGCGACCAGATCGCGGACGCGCGGCCATTTTCGCCCGGCGGCAGCTACTTGAACTTCCCCGGCGTCGGTGAGGCAGATCCCGCGGCGGTGCGCGATGCTTACGGCGACAACTACGCGCAGCTTTCCAGCATCAAGGCGGCGTACGACCCGGGCTACCTGTTCCGCCTCAACCAGAACATCGCGCCCGGGCCCTAGCGCGCCCTACTCCGCCGCACCCTCCCGCCGGTACCGCCACAGCGCGATCTCGCCCTCGCGGCCGGTGAGGGTCTCCGGCGGCAGGGCCTCGTAGCGGTCGAGGGCGCCGGCGGCGTCGGACGCCGCTTCGGCGCGGGCGGCGGCCAACAGCGCGTCGCTGGCGATGATGGGACTGCCGCGCTCGCGGGTCAGGCGTTCCAGGCGGTTGGCAACGTTCACGGTGTCGCCGACGGCGGTGTACTCCAGCCGCCGGTCGTCGCCGACGTTGCCGACGACGGCGGGGCCGTAGTGCAGGCCGATGCCGATCGCGAGCGGCGTCTCGCCGGCGGCGCGGCGGCGCGTGTTGAGCTCACCCAGGTCGCCGAGGATCTCCTCGGCACAGCGCAACGCCGCCGTGGCGTCGGCCGGGCCGGCGGCGGGCGTGCCGAACGTCGCCAGCACCGCGTCGCCGATGTACTTATCCAGCGTGCCGCCATGGGCGAAGATGCGCGCGGCGACGATGCCCTGGAATTCGCGCAGGAGGTTCAGGACTGCGTCGGGCCGGTAGTCCTGGGTCAGCCGCGTGAAACCGACGATGTCGACGAACAGGACGGCGACGATCTGGGTCTTGGGGGCGGCGAATGCGCCATCGTCGTCGGCCAGGCGCTCGACCACGTTGGGCGAGAAGTAGCGCGACAGCGCGTTGCGCGCGCGGTCGCTGGTGACCTGGCGGACCAGCAGGCGCCGGGCGCGCCACACCGCCGCGGCCAGCGCCAGCGCGACGAGCAGCAGCATCACCACCTGGTTGAGCAGCTTCTGCACGCTGACGTAGCGCGGGTCGAGGTAGGCGGCGATATTGTCCGCCAGCGTCGGGTTCTCGATGCCGGCCATAAGCACCGCGAAGTCGGTCTCCACGCCCGGCTGGGCGATGACGATCAGCACGCCCGCGGACCATATCGCCGCGGTGACGACGCCGGTCCACAGCACCAGCCAGGGCGAATAGCTCAGCGCCGCGCCGGCCAGGAAGACGAAGAGGTAGAGGTCGTTCGGCAGACGCAGCGCCAGCTCCGGCGGGAACGGGTTGGCCTGCAGCGGGTTGGGCACGATCAGCGCGACCGCGAGGAGCGCCGCGTCGAGCGCGACGAAGGCCGCGGTCCACAGCTGCGGCCAGCGCGCCCGCCGGCGCAGCACGTACGGCACGACGCCCGAGACCAGGAACAGGACGACGATCGCCAGGTAGTAGGAGACGCGCGGAAACGGCACCGAGTAGACCAGCCAGGCCGCGATCGCGACCAGCAGGACGACGCGGACCTTGAGCGCGGCGACCAGGCCCGCGTGTTCCTCCAGGCGCAGCGCGTCGGCGACGCGCGGATCGGGCACGGCGGCACGCGGCATGATTTGTCCCCCTCAATCGACGGCGCTGGCCCGGCCGATCGAGCGGTTGATACGCCAACCGGCGGCCCAGGAAGATGTGGCGTGGCCGGCGCTCGGCGCCAGAACCGCCCCCTTGCGGCGGCCGCCGCGCAACATCACATTTCCGTTACCCTTTTACGCGAAGCTTACGCGGCCGGTTCACGATTCCCGGTCGCCGCCGGCCCGCGCGGCATGTCACAAGACAGGCCCGGGTCGCGGCGCGACGGCTGATGCCCTCGAATCGCCCTATGTGCCACGCATGGTGACTGCCATGAACTACCTCCCCAACTCGATGGCCGCCCGCGGCATCGCCCACCTCTTGCATCCCTTCACCAACCTGGCCCAGCACCCGGACGTCGGGCCCCTGGTGCTGACCGAGGGCCAGGGCGTGCACGTCTACGACGACCAGGGCAATGTCTACATCGAGGCCATGTCGGGGCTGTGGTGTGCCTCGCTGGGCTTCAGCGAGAAGCGCCTGGTCGAGGCCGCGGCGCGCCAGATGCAGCGTCTGCCGTTCTATCACGGCTTCTCCGGCAAGACGCCGGACGTGACCATCGAGCTGGCCGAGAAGCTGACCGCGATCGCGCCGCCCAGCGCCCACGGGCCCATGTCGAAGGTGTTCTTCGTCAACTCCGGCTCGGAAGCCAACGACACCCAGGTCAAGCTGGTCTGGTACTACAACAACGTCCGCGGCAAGCCCGAGAAGAAGAAGATCATCGCCCGCGACCGTGCCTATCACGGCGTCACCGTGATGGCCGGCAGCCTGACCGGCATGGACTACGCGCACGCCGGCTTCGACCTGCCGCTGACCCGCGTGGTGCGCGCCGAGTGCCCGCACCCCTGGCGCAACGCCAAGCCGGGCGAGAGCGAGGAGGACTACGCGACGCGCCTGGCCGAGGACCTGGAGAAGCTGATCCTCGACGAGGGCCCGGACACGGTCGGCGCCTTCATCGCCGAGCCGATCCAGGGTGCGGGCGGCGTCATCATCCCGCCGAGGACCTACTTCCCGAAGATCCAGGAGGTGCTGCGCCGCCACGACGTCTTGATGATCGCCGACGAGGTCATCACCGGCTTCG
>Ga0049107_10000339_pt1 | contig 13401 bp, 2 predicted proteins | sample WorMetilPIANOSA1_FD_61187 | JGI IMG/M metagenome (GOLD analysis project Ga0049107, IMG submission 61187) | Marine gutless worms symbiont microbial communities from Max Planck institute for Marine Microbiology, Germany - Olavius ilvae PIANOSA.1 | ecosystem: Host-associated > Annelida > Digestive...
AAATGCCCTTCCTGTCACAAATGCCCTTCCTGTCACAAATGCCCTTCCTGTCACAAATGCCCTTCCTGTCACAAATGCCCTTCCTGTCACAAATGCCCTTCCTGTCACAAATGCCCTTCCTGTCACAACCCTCCCAATTTGTCCGGGCTTGGGACCGGTACGGGGTACTGCTGATTTTAGCCCAGTGACATTGGATCACCGTGGCTTGGTTTTCTGGGGTTATTTAAATATAATAATAAAAATAATAACTATTTTTATGTTTGCTTGGGCTTAGCCAAGGAGCAGCCATGTGTCAGTAGTTAAGGACTTTTCATCCGGCAACCCTGGACTCAGATCCTTCTGGCATTGATGCTGTTAAAAGGAGCATCTGCCAAGAATTTTTGTCTTGCACCTAAAAGCCCCAGTTTGCATGTGAACACATCCAGGCCTTCATAAGAGGCAGTGTACGATGTTAAGTGGTCTCAGAAAAACTTGGCCTTAGCTGGTGATCTCTCTAGGTCACAAAGAAAACCTTTACTGATCACTGGAGTGCTGTTTTCGTAGGCTAGTGCGCCAGTCACTGGTGTGAAAGGCATATTGATAAAGTTTTGAGAAGTGAATGGAGAGGAGTAATAAAGGGTAGAGGACGATTGTAGTGACAGAGAATCCTTTACAAATCCTGTACTTTGCTCTGTTTACCTAAAATAGGTTGTGGACTTGGTGTATTGGTTTTTGTTTTTGACGCATTTGCATTTGCTGTCTAAATTGTAGGTGTACATATATGATCCCAGCTCCAATGACAGAAACGTGTATTTGCCTCGACCACGTCAGTGCCTGCCAATTGCCTATGTCATCTACCACAGGAAGGGGGCAGCACCAATGCAGTGTGTTCCATCTGTGTACCATTTCCACTGCTTTGGCTCAGCTTCAGACACGATTGATTTAACTGGCGACGATGAAGGCGAAGACAATACTGCAGCAGCAGCAGCAGAGTTATCGGTTGCTTCAAGAAACAGCACAAATGTACTAAATCCATCCACGAACTGTGCAGACTTGGAGAAACATTTTCTGTCACTAACCCGTGATATGATGACGACACAGTGGCAGTGGTCAACCAACACTGTCCCTCAGTCCCAGTCTGTTCCATTAGCATCAGCTGGTGTAGTAGAGACGAATGTTGCTTCCTCTACTGTTACCAACTTGTCACTTGTCTTTACATATCCGGTTAGTTTTTCGTCATCCGATTCGTCGTCAGCAGATCTTCCTCAGTTGGCTGTTGCCAGCTCTGCTTGTCAGCAGAATGCAGGACAGCCGGTATCTGTCGGAAGTATAGCCATGTCAAATTTGCACAGCAACGATAGGCTGGCTAATGTCGTGTCAAGTCGCTCAGCTAATCCTCCGTTGCTTTCACAGTCACAGGCTCCGTTAGCTAGTCCACATTCCGTGCTGCAGACATCATTATCGTCAGTCACTTCGCGAATGCGATCGGTTCCAGTCTCCATAAGAAGCTCTACAAATGTTGCCCGTGCCATCACGGCAGCAGCTGGTGCTTCAACCGTGGCAAGCACAGCCAGAGTTCCGTTGCCTTCATTCACCAGTGCTCTGAGGCCTCGTCAGGTATCTGGCGAAATCCGCACCATGGTTCGTGGTGTCCAGCGTCAGAGAGGGAACGGTTTTCTTCGTGCATGTCCGAACTACAGAGTTTTTCGCCTGCAACCACGTCAGCAACAACAGCAGCAGCAGCAGCAACAACGACAGTCAATTAGAGTTATTTTTCCGTCAGTCGTTGCAGCAAATATGAGACGGCAGTTACAGGTGCCTGCTGTTTGTACAGCAAATTTAACGCCTATTTGTCTCCCTGTAAGTTTCCCTTTGGCTTCATCGCAGTATCCACTGCTTACGGCGTTTGCAACATCTGCTTCATCAGTGAACAGCTCCCCAGTGCATCAAGTGGCTGCCCATTCGAGCATGGTTTTTCCACCCACTTCTGGTGCGACACTAGTGTACACATGTACTGCTAGCATGTCTGGAAGTCAGTGTAGTACTGATGCTGCATGCAGCAGAGTTCTCAGTGCTGTGACGGGTGAGTTCGTTGATGTCGAAAGCATTGATGCTGAACAGTTGCCTCCAATAGTTATAGCACCAGACAACTGCATTGACGAGTGCAGTTTGCCGGCTGACAGCACAGTGCGGGATACTGGTGTAAAGGAGGAGAGATTGTCACCTGTGGCACGAAGACGACGTGAAGTTGTCTGCATAGATGTTGACGAAAGAGATGACAACATTGTAGATGATGACATTGTCAACAGGACTCATGTTGAAACTGGGGAAAGTCTAATTCGTGCACAAATGGATGAAACTAGTTCCGAATCCACCATTACTGATGAATCATGTACTGATGCCGTGTACCATCTACTGCCAACAGTTGCATGTGACAGCAGTGATATTCCTGCCATAAATATTGTACCCGATAATAGTAATGACATTCCTGTAGAAGTGAATGACATGCAGACTTTTGATGATTTCACTTCTGTCCAGTTTCCATTGCACTCATCCGTTCCTACTTCCTCTTGTACAACTGTGGTGGGAAACTTGTCAGCAGTTAATAGCAACGTGGTGACTGTCGGGTTAGTTACTCCAGAGAGGAGCTGTTTGGTAAGTTCACCCAGTTCCACAGCGATAACATGTACTTCCTCCACGCAAAGCAGATTGATGCCAAAAACCACCGAAGGGAGAAATTCCAACCACACTATACATTATTTACCACAGTCACGTGTTGCGTCGTATGTTAATGTTAGTGAGGCATCTGGGTCTAACTGTGCACTCGCAATGTCTTCTGTCATCTCAACTCCGCAACCGGCTCCCCAGAATCCGACGTTGATTGCTACTATGCCGCCTTTCTATGTTGTTTCCAGTTTGGTGTCATCGCAGCCGGCACCGGTGAACAGTGCACTATTTCTTTTGTCACCTGTATCGGCTCCAAGTGTTGTCAGGACATGTAATGTTACTGCTGTGGCATCGGCTCCAAGCATTGTCAGGACATGCGATGTTACTGCCGTGGCAACACAGCTTGTCTCTGGGCTGCGTTCAGATGCCATGCGTCGGCGAGCCACAAGCGCTGCCGCTGCAAAAGTGGCCATGCATCAATCTACGCAGCCAACGTCTGGCTCATCTGTATCACGAAAAAGGCACACAGAAAACGGTGGCAATAATACCAGTTCGCCAGCTAAAAGCTCAAGGTATATTCCGCCAGATGTTAAGAGGTCTTACCGGTCTGCCAAAAGACTGGCAAAAAGCGCATTTGTATCGTCAGATAAGTCGAAAGAGAACAGAACTGGAGAAACAGTTGTATATCATTTGAATGAAGATGGCTCGATTGAGATACGGTTAGAGAAAGGCAGTATTACAGAGAATACTCATCATAGAAATCGGACCACTCAGCGAGGTGGCTTTGATGCCATTGTGGAGCTTGGTTCTTCTGTAAATCAGTCGTGGTGCTCAGAGACTTTTGTCGCTGATATGGGAAAGTATTATGACAATGTAAAGGTCGTTGGCTCGTCTGAAAATGATACTGTGATGTCAGGTAAGAGCTTGCACATTCCAAAGTCCAAAAGTGCTAATATGACAAAACAGAAGTCGAGGAATGACGCTGAGACATCATCGTCAGCCCATGGCATTCGAGCACATAATGATGACAGTGTATCAGATAATGACAGTAGGGATACACTGTCGGTGGTGCTTAGCAGCGTTGAACCGTCTGATGATGAAGATGGTCAACCATCAGCAGTTGATACGGAAGTAGAAAATGGCACAGGTTTGAAAATATCTCGGGTGTGTTCGATCGATGCCGAAACATTTACTGATCTGAACGTGCAGACGGTTGTGACCCGTTCCTCAGTTGTATCCAGCGTTCCACAAGAAGAAGCATCAGCTGGTCCCGTAGCAGAAGATGTGGAAATATCTCGCCAAAGCAACAGTGATGTTAGTGAAAATATGCCACCCGTTGATGTGAGTGTCTGTGAAAACAAAGATGACACCGAAACTCCGTATGATAAGCATGATAAAAATAGACGTGACACACCTACAATAGTGCTAGAAGATGAAGAAAGATCTCCCCTCGATCATTCTGGAGATACTTCTTTATTTGAAATTTCATTGGAGAGTGATTTGATCATAGATACAGATGCAGAGTTAGAGTCACCTAATGCCTCTCCTAAGAGGAGTGTTGATCTGTTTTCCGACGTGGTAGTTCCTTCACATGCAGACAATAACAGCCAACATACGGTTGAACAACAGTCATTGATGTCTTCAGCCGAAGAAGTACATCCAACTACACAGATATCTAATGACTTAAATGGTGAATCAGGGGAAGACCTGCCTTCTGTCTTACCTGACAAAGATACTGAGCCTGAATGCACGATTGAACCAGCAGGCCCTGCTGTAGATGACAGAATCTCAACAGAAAGTAGCTTTTCCGTACTGTTTGAATGTGCAAGCCGCGTAATTCCCCAAGCACATGCAGAACACAATGAAACAGCAACTGATGTGTCAGAAGTGGTGTATGTTGATGAATATGGAAAGCAGCATTCAGCTATTGAAGTTATTGACAACATAGCTTTTAATTATGAACGACAGGACTCGCATATTGTGAGCAGCCCCGAGCAAATTTCTGCAGATCCTACTGTAGAAGATGACTCGGTGATACTGCCGTCCGGTAACATAGGCACGATAGCAGTTACAAGTAACATTGATAGCATGCAGTCTATATTTCCATCACAAGTCAGCAACAATATGGTGGACAAAATACGTTCTCCATCTCACAATCTTACTACATCTTGTGTTGAAAATACTAGCGAGATTTCATGTCCGAGTAGTGCATGTGAAGACAATCAAAGTATATGCAGTACTGGAAACGAGTGTCCACAGATTACAAGCAAAGATGGATTAGAGTGGTCTGATGAAGACAGTGGTTCTTCGGCAGTCAAACTGCCAGAAACCAACAAGTCTGCATCTCCAACGAGACGTGTTAGTTGTGAAAATTTGAGTGAAACAAAACCCATTTCTCCAGTACCCAAACCTTCCGTTGTTAATACGGATCTAAATGATGTCGAGCCTGATGATGATAGTAATCCAGCAGTGGCAAAAAGGTCAGAAATGGACTCTGTCGTTGTTTCACCAGTGCCGGCAGCTGAAAAGTTGGAGGTCCCAACGACATGTTGCTACAGGAGTCTGCTTAACACAGAACCAGTTTCTCCACTACCAGAACCTCCTTGTGACATTATTAATGTTTCTGATGTTGAATCTGACCACAGCAGTACAACAGTGATGACACTGCTGGAATCATCAGTTACTAAGCCGTCGCCATTAAGCGAGACATCGGACCCTCCAACAAGATGTAGCTATGGTAGTGTTATTGACACAGAACCGGTTTCTCCATTACCGGGACCTGACCACAGCACTGCAACACTAGCAGGAACACTGATACCTGTAGCTGAGAAGATAAGGTCTAAGACAACATCCAGTGACAATAACTTTATTGACACCGAACCATTGTCGTCAGTAACAGGACCTTCTGACACCATTGCATGTGCACGTGATATTGAATCTCCTGACTGTGGTAGTACAGAAGTGACAAGTCCTCCAGAGTCTGATGTTGAGAAGCTAATCTCTGACGTTGAGAAGCTAATCTCCGAAACAGGACCTAGTTACAACAGCCCGATTGACACAGAACCAGTTTCTCTATTACCAGAGTGTGATAATAAGTCTGACCGTAGCACTCTAACACTGGCGGGCACACTGATACCTGTAGTTGAGAAGTTAAAGTCTAAAACAGTATCCAGTTACAGCTACTTTATTGACACAGAACCAGTGTCCATAGTAACAGGACCTTCTGACACCATTGCACTTGTGCATGATGTTGAACCTCCTGACTGTGATAGTACAGAAATGATAAGTCTTCCAGCATCTGATGTCGAGAAAGGACCTAGTTACAACAGCCGGATTGATACACCAGTTTCTCCATTACCAGAACGTGATATTAAGTCTGACCATAGCACTCCAATGCTGGCAGGCACACTGGTACCTGTAGTTGAGAAGTTAACGTCTAAAACAATATCCAATTACAGTAAATTGATTCACACAGAGCCACTGTCGACAGTAACAGGACCTTCTTCTGACACCGTTGCATGTGCACATGACGTTGAACCTCCTGACGGTGGTAGTACAGAAGTGACAGCTCTTCCAGCGTCTGATGTGGAGAAGCTGAACTCTGAACCAGGACCTAGTTACGACAGCCTGATTGACACAACAGTTTCTCCATTACCAGAACATGATAAGTCTGACGATAGCACTCCAAAACCGACAAGCACAATTGTTGAGAAGTTAAAGAAGATGTTAAAATATAAGACAACATCCAGTTACACTAACTTGATTGACACAGGATCAGTGTCAGCAGTATCAGGAACAGGACCTAGTTACTACACCCATACTGTCATGGAGCCTGTTTCCACTGTATCTTCTGCTCAGCCTTGTGACATTGATACAGATGTTTGTGATGTTGAATCAACTCATAGTACAGCAATGCTGACAGACCACAACACAGAGGATCACGTGCCAGTTTTTGAGACTGAGAAGCTGTCTGCGGTGAAGGGTAACGTGATTGATCGAAAACCAATTTCACCACTACCAGAAGCTCCTTTAACCTCAACTCAAGAACTATGTAGTCCAACAGTGCCAGTAAACAAAAAGTCCGTTACTCCAGCAAGAGATACCTACAGTAGCCTGACTGATACACATCCAGTGTCTTCAGTACCAGAACCTACCCATAACACCGTTGCCAGCCTTTGCGAACATAGTGGTAGTAGTAGTATCAGCATGAACTCAGTTAATTTGGAAGCACTTGTTACTGAGAAGCCATCATCCGCAGCAAAAGACAGCTTACGAAGTCAGCTGCATGAAATAAAGTCAGCTTCTCCTCTATCGATTTTTGATAAGCCGGTGCTTGCTCTCAAACCTTGTTCACCAACATGGTTGTCTGATGTGGCATCTACAACATCAAAGTTACCGGTCCACAGTAAACATACTACATTTGATGTGCGTAGAAGTAGAGGATATACTGCCGTTAAGCACCATCCTACCTCTGTCGATGGCGTTAAACGGTTGAGGGAATCCACCAGGGTGCCAAAGAGGATAACATTAGCTGACTACAGAAATCGCAAGAGTGCCGGCCAGGTGACGGCAGCAGATAACAGTGGCCAGCAGGCTGAACCGAGCCAGGATGTTGATGTTGTGGCTTACTGTGAGACAGAGCCAAAGATATGTGACAGCAGTTTGGTTTTCTCTGCTCCTGAAGTGCTTACTGAATCTCATTCCCTTTGTTTTACCGCTAGCACAGACGGTGCTGTCGCTGCAGACAGTCCGAGTCAGGAATGTAGTGATGGCAGTAGATTAGACTGTACTAAAATTTCCGAGAATATTTCAGAAAGTAGAAACTTGCAACAAATTGCATTTCCATCATCTGACCTAACCTGCTATTCCAGTTGTCCAGCGGAAAGTAATACATGTAACAGCATTAGTTTGGAGACGGCAGATAAGACAAACATGTTAAATAATGCAGATTGCAGCAGCAAAGCTGCAGAAGTTGTTGATTGTGCACATGGACATTTGTCAGTGAAACAGTCTGTGGCAATGGCAGCAAGAACTGAACATTGTGACATTATGACAGCTGCCAGTTTTGCTGATGTTGCAAAGTCCCAAGAAGTTAATGAAGATAGCATAGTACAGTTGGACTCTCTGTCATCACGTTCATGTGATATAGTTACAAGTTGCAGTAACGAAGGTCAGAACACCAAGTCAATGGTGGAAAACTTTGAGCCACTCCACTGTCCTGGAAGTGATGCTGAAGCTTCTGATGATAATACGGACCCAGTAGAAGCAGGTTTGACTGCAGTGTTGTCAATTACTACTGCCACAGATGCAGAAATGTCAGATGATGCATTTTCCAGCGAGAGGGAAAAGATAGCTGAAAGAAAACGACGTAAAGCTGCTAGGAAGCCGTGGCAGTTTACTTTGATACCCATTGAGGCAGATAATTCCAGTGGCTATGAACCAACTATGTGCGGTGGTGCAGGTGATGTCAGGACTTTGCCAAAGCACTTGCAGTGTCGGGACCATGAATTTGAATTTAGAGATCTCCCTGTTGCTGTGCCATTAGAGCCACTTGGTACTCAAAGCTCTGTTGTTATTGGCAAAAATGATACATTCAGCTCTGATGGCCAAACAGGTGACGGTCAGTCTCATTCCAATGTTGCACATGCAGCTGATAATTCAACAGAGGCAGATGCTGCATTGAGTCTAGATGTTTCGCTGGAGATGCACGCCACCAGCTCCACAGCAAATGAACAGGTCAAAGATAGCACGGTTGAAGACATTTCCAATTCTGCCTCCACTTGCATTCAATCAGCTCAATCCAGTGATTTTGGCACAGCTGTTGCACCTTCTTCCTCTGCTGTTGGTATACAGCACATACCCTCAACATCAGAATCTTCCAATTCTAGTCTTTCTGAGATCAATCTGAACTCTTGTTGTCTCACTACCACCACCTCTCGGTGTTCTCCAGAGATTGCTGCCACTTCACATTCAGACCACAAATTGATTCACAAAAATCAAATGGAGATGTGCAACTCCACTGGTACTGCAGGTAAACGTAACGATCAGATATCAAGTACCACAGTTAACTCCGAGACTTTGCTTCAACCACGTACACAGAGTACTTCTTGTAGTGAAGTGACAATCCATAACTTACCGGATTCATCCAAAGTGGCCAGCAAAACGGATTATATCACTGAGTGCAGCTCAAAAGAATTTACTGGGACGGATGCTAGTGCTGTTGTGAAGGAAGATAGAAAAGAGAATGAAACAGGTCAGAGGAAGGGTCACCTAAAGGCTGCCGCGATGTGGCAGGAGAGTATATGTGACTGGATGCACGTGGACATATCAAAACATTTGGACTGTGTGGTTCCAAGATACACAGTGACCAACGACTACTTTGCTATGAAGCATCAAGTCATGCGGTTAATGAAGTCCGTGACACAGTTGGCGCCAGATGAAAGAGCCGCATTGCAAGATACCATGTCACGTTTGTTGGTGGCAGCAGAGTGCCTGTTTCACGAGGAACTTGTGTATGTTGACATTGCCCCAGAGTTGAACAACAGCGAGGCTAAGCTGCTTGTCGAAAAACAGCTTCGTATGAACAGTCTTCTGGGCAATGTTGAGTCACAGTTACATGAGCTGAGCGTGCAACTGTATAACTTGCCTGATGCCGAGGCCGAGTTTTCTTGTTATGAGAAAGCCGATTGGTGTACCGAGTTTGACCTGCATTACAACATACTGCTGTTGACTCGGCACATGCTGTATAAGGAGATGAGTAGTCTCCGGTGCTATCATAACAGCCGAATGGTGTACCGGCTGCCCGATGAATTATGTCTGGATATGGAGCACGACCGGTTTGTCTCCATCGAAGGCTCCATCCTCTTCCTCGAGTTCTCGATCCTGTCACTTGCAGAATGTCGCCAGTTGTTGGCCCTGAAAGTTGAGATCGAAGAAGCACATTCCAAGCTGGCACAGCAGCATGATGATAGCCACCTAAGTGATGAATCAAATCCCGTGGCATGTCAACTCGGCTGGCTGCACACAGAGCGCAGGCGGAGATTAAACTCAATTTCGATTAAGTCCGTTGACAGTCTGCAAACGTTTCAGACTTTTCTCACTCAACAGTTGCACTGGTACAGGTATGTGGAGTTGTTTGCTCATCATATTTGTTACTTGCATGTTGCTGTACAGATTGTGTTACTGTGGAAATTGTCAAATTAAAAAGCACTGTATCCATGGTTGACACACACGCGCACTCATTTTAATGGCCAGTTTCCAGGACAACCTGGGTAAGCCGCTACCAGAATGTCAAACCATCCTGGATTTTGCTGCAGCAAAAGATGATGGAGGTGGTGATGGTGACAGCTGCAACTCTGAATACATGCAAAGCTCCAGTCAAATCTCCATAGTTTTGTTACAAGCATGGGCGGTGCTGCGGATTTTAAAGTGGGGGTACAAAACAGGATTCGCGAGCGTAGTGGGCGAGAAAAAAAATTTTTGTACCCCCACTTTTCCAAATGTGGGGTACAAGCAAACAAATATCAGTAGGGGCCTATTGAATATATTGAAATTTGCTGTCATGTAGATTTGAATAATGCAGCAGTCCAGTGGGGATGGACCGTGGAAACACGACCCAAGCCATCTTCTCGGATATCATTAACTTGGCAGTTGTCGACTAGAGTCAGGGGAGTTGAAATTCAGTCAGTTGTACAGTACTGAATAAAGACTGTCTGCTGTAGTAGCAAAGATCATTTTCATTGGACCGCCCCCACCCCCCTGTACCCCGCTGGTCCCAAAAATGGGGGACATTGTCCCCCACACCCCCGGTTGCGCCGCCCATGGTTACCTTCCACATGACCACCTGTTGCCAACCAACAGCAGTGAAGCCATAGTAGGCCGTCAGTTGACTGTGACACAAATTTCTTTGAAGTTACTAATAACTCAGACGGTCAGTACGAATGCTAACAGTGAATATTGTACTAATACAAAACTATAAAGAGGGTTGTCACATTAGTACTGGGTAAGTCAGTTTAAGTAAGTGAGTAAGTAAGTTGGTATAAGCATTCTTGTGTCAAAACTATGTTTGCTGCAAGTTTCGAAAACACCAATAAGCTGTTGTGTCAAACAGGGCTGCGGAGGAGTATTTGCAGCAATGTAGCAGTTGTAACTCTGAAGAGTTGCTGAATTTTGTCATTAGTCAGCGTTCAAGTATTGAAACATATCTTTCTGCTGCTGCCACGCTCTGTGTAAGTTTACTGTTGCAATGTTTCAGAACTTTTTTTTTCTGTTTTTACACAACCTCCAGTTTCCATCTTTTGGCATTCTCTGCCATTTGTGGTTGTTATTGAAACTAAGTGCTATCTAGTGTGAATATATTCTGGAAACATGATTGCAAAATGGTGTAATACTATCATATGGTTCAGTGGCTCAATAAGCCCCATGCAGGCTTCGGGGTTGTAAGAATAGACCTGCTCTGTTTCCTGGCCAGATATCGTACAAGGCGACTAAACCAGGCTCTGTCTGTCCTGTCTCTTGGCCTAGGCTTCTTTTGAGTAGGTGTGTTTTGCTGTTAACTGGGCCTCATTTTATGTTGTGTTATTTTGTGTTTTTTTTGTGTGTTCTGTCTCTTGGTTGTTCTTGTTAGGTTGTCAGTACCAGTGCAAGTGATTGACTGGAAAGACTCGTCTTAGAAATGACTTGTATGTCTTGTTGGGGACATTAAACTCTACTCACTCACTCACTCACTCGGTGGCTTAATATTAATAAGTCGACTTAAATTAGGGTTATTTTAATACATTTGTAATTGCTTCTAACATTGTGCACTTTCTCATAATGGAGCATTAATCCGATGCCATTCCCGATGCTACCAGTGACTTGTGTGGGGGTTACAGCAGGTATCATATCCAGGTTCCAACGTTACTTTAACTGCTGATCCGTGGCTACTGTTTAATGCATTTAATGCAAGTTACTGTTTGGCTTTACTTTTAAAATTATTAAAACGATAGCAAACAGTAATTTGCATTAGTTTATTGGAAAATACAATATGTTGATTTGTCGATTCGTGACACTGCAAAATATGCAAATAACCTGGCAGATTATAAACATCTTTTGATCAAATCATCATTTCTGTTACTTTCAAAAAAAAACAAATTACTACATTTTATTCAGTCAGTCATGTGATGTGAATGATGGGTTTTGATTGTTGGAAACAGATGCGACCTGATGGTTCTTGGGAAGAGCTTGCATCTTCCAGCGTACATGCATAGCCAGCCTACGGTGAATCATAAAAGTGATGTGTAACAGAAGGATAAAGTCCGCCATACTGACAGTAACACTGGCAATGTCGTGTCACTCCGTCTTTTTGTAGTCCTATGTATTTCACTCTGTGATTACTGTGATTACTTCGGTTTTATTTAACCAGCCTCAAGATTACTCTATGCTAGGCTGAACCTCCATAGGTCTGCCAAAGAAGAACCTTTGGGGATTGCCAACACGATTGGTGCTATTAATTTGTGTAAAACGGCAGTAGTACAACAACCTCATTAACACTAGAAGCATTCAGAACGCAAACATGCGCCAAGGCAGCTTATAACCCCCAAGCAGTGTAGTCATTATTTATGGAGTTGGATGCAGCATTCTTTACAGTTGCCCTTATCCCCTATGGTGAAAATCTGTGGTTGCACATCGTAATCCGGATTGGCGCCAAAATCGAATGCTTTTTGTTACTGATATGTCCCACTTTAAAAAAATTCATAAGAATTTGTCAAAAACTTCTAAGAGTTATCAGCATAATTAGTAAAATTGTCCTGTCCCACAGTAATAATAAACGAGCTGTGCGTGAGGCCGCCACAATATGCCCCCGTCCCCTGCAAATTGACCTTTGACCTTTTGACCTTGAAACTGGTGTCCGAGTCACGTGTAACGTGGCCTACCTCTGTGCCAATTTTAGTCTTCCTAGGTCTCTCTGTTCTCGACTTAGGCCCAATGTATGCGACAGACAGGCGTCAGACGTGCATCATTGCTTAATACCCTACCTAGGGGCGGGGCATAATAATAATAATAATAAAACTGATTTCTATAGCGCCATGTCATAAGATACAGAGGCGCATTTCAAAATTCCTGTATCCACATTGTGATCTGGAACATCACCAAATCTAATCAGCTGTTGCTAGTCACACATCCCACCCCTCCAAAAAAATTCATCAGAATTCTTCTAGAACTTTTTGAGTTATCCTGCGACAGACAGACGGACACAAAGGCAAAATGTCCTTGGCGGATGTAGTAAAATAGTAAATGTAAGGGGTCTGCGGCATCCCTGAGACCCAGCTGCCACTGATATCCAGTGTATTTGCCCTTGACCAGACGATAGTCACAGCCAAAAGACATGTTGCAGGGCCTTGCACGATGTCTAATTACCTCACAGCTTTTGCCAGTACCAAATTACCCTGCATGTTCATAGAGGCAACAGGATGCAAGAAACTGGTCTAAGGCTTTTGCAGTGATAATTTGGCCGAGAGTTGAACTTGCATCAATGTGAATGCAAGTCCAGACTCCTGCTGTACTGTTATGCCACATGCTACCCTCTTACCACATAGAAGCTTAATTAGGAGTTTCAGAATGTGCTGTGCAGTAGTTATACATGATGGTCATAACAAAATTAAACAGGTGACTTTTTGTGACACTGCACGTATAATGTGGTACAGTGGCGTAGCCAGAAATTATGTGTAGGGGGGTAGGCCCGAGTGCCTTCCCTCCCCTCCCCTTCCTTCCCCT
>Ga0049107_10000343_pt1 | contig 13328 bp, 8 predicted proteins | sample WorMetilPIANOSA1_FD_61187 | JGI IMG/M metagenome (GOLD analysis project Ga0049107, IMG submission 61187) | Marine gutless worms symbiont microbial communities from Max Planck institute for Marine Microbiology, Germany - Olavius ilvae PIANOSA.1 | ecosystem: Host-associated > Annelida > Digestive...
GGCCCTCCATTACTGAATGGGAGATGTTCATCACTGCTCAGGGTTGTCGTCTCCGAAATGACCTATACTGTGTCGAGTGGGACGTTAAACTCTAGTATACCATACCATACCATACCATGACTACAGTGCTGAAGTGGACCTCAGAGAAGATGAATTAACCAATGCAAAAATATCTTAGCTGAGTTTTACACAATATTTTTTTTGTATTTGTAGCAAGTAGAGTGACAGGTCAGATGCCGTCGACCGGCAAGAAAGATGTGGTTACGAGCAGCGGTCTTGCATTTCCACCAGAGGGATATCAAGCAACTTCTGTCAGTGTAATTTTTGTACTTGGATATTTTACAACCATTTGTGTTACTTTCAGTGCTTAACTGGCCCTTGTTTTTAACTACTATAGAAGAGTTCACAGGTCTCCCCATAGAGGTGTCAGAGTCAATTATGAATGGAGCAAGGGGGATGATGCTAGTCTGGTGAACTGTATGACAGTGGAGGTTGATGGAACCAGACAGAAGGGTTATGTGTGGAAGACGTGATGGGATTGTTGTATTGAGAAAGATGTGGAGAGTTTAGGCCTGCACAGTTAAGGATAGAAAAGTAAAAACTTCACCATACTCCACTAAGAGATCATAGGCGGATGCTCATCTCCCTCTCCTAGGCCTTAAGCCCATAGGTGGAGAACCACTAATGACTGTGATGCGTGGCCAGTGCGACGTCAGACCTATAGTTGCTTTCCCAGCCACAAGGCATCATCGCCCATTGGATGGTACCAAATTATACTGCTTGGTGACAGGCACATGTGTGTTAACAACTTGCCCAGGGTTGCACTCGACAGTGGAGAGGCTGGGATTCGAACCCGCGACCTGTTGATTGCAAGTCCAGGATCCCAACCACTCGGCCACCGAGCCACATATGGAAAAGAAAAATCAAGAGGGTAACTGGCTAACCTGTGTTCACCTGGAAATGGCTGTTAAAATGGCTGTGCATGTTTTTTCTCTGTCTTTTAAGCTTATTTTTGTCATTATGTGAATTTTTAATTAAATGGCTTTTTACAGCTGTTCCAGCTTAACATTTTCAGACTGTGCAAAACAATCATAAACATACTTGCAACTACAACTGTGTTAAGCTAATACTGCAATATATCACTTGTCACGTTCAATCTTTTGTATGGGGTTCATTGCAAGGAGTTGAAATTAGGGTTGTTAACGGTTAACCTGCTAACCGGTCTTTGAGCCAGCCAGGACCGGTGCCAAAACCTTGAGACCGGTTAACCGTTAAAATCAACAGGTAAAACAATACATACGCCTAAAACGCCCCGGTATAGTCGCCGTCGACCAGTCCAGGCTCACTCGCCAGCTCGCCCATCTGTCCCTATTACCCTTCTCCGTTCCCTTCTGCCGCCAACGCAAGCCGGCCGGGCGGCGACTGACGTCTCAGGCTATTCGATCCACCCGCGCCTGCCGCAAGCGCCTGGGTCTGGTCTGTCGCTGCTGCGCGTCTCCCTCCAGTCCCCGCTCGTCTCACTTCTACCACGCGGACCCCCCACGCGGCGGCGACTCGTGGGGCCTGTTAGGAGCCGGAACATGGACGGACGGGCAGACGGAGGTAGGCGGGCAACCCAGTACGCGGCGGCGCTCACCGGTCGCTGGCGTTCGACTGCATACGAAGAACGGAGATGCTCACGACGCTGCTGCAGTACTACGAACAGTTCCACAATGTACCGGTAACTAAGTAAGTAAACACGGTTAACCGGCTACCCAGTCTTTTTCCTCACGGTTAACCGGTTAAAAAATCTGGCAGTCTTAACAACCCTAGTTGAAATTCACCATTTATTTTTCATAGCACTGGAACTGAACCAGGAAGTTAGCCGTTATTGAACTGCACTTGTGGTAATGTGTGTAGAATGTGCTGGACCTGCCAGCACCTGCCAGTGATACAGTAATGCAGAATCGCAAAGCAGCCTGGATTCAGCTGGCTGGTCATGCTGGTACATAATCTACTTGCATGTGTTTGTTTTATCATCGTCTGTTTAGCGGATGCAGTCTACTGAACACTTTTTGTGCATGAGGCATGTTATTGTTTAGGAATGTAGTTCAGGAAGTTTAGTTATTGGGTTTTCATGTTAAACGATTTGTGTGCTATGCTATACTATGCCCATAGGGTGGAGTGAAGTTATAGTGGTGGGTACCATCTTTCTGTGCACGAAAAGTTACGATAATTTTGGGATGATAAGTCAATAAGGATTGAAGTTATGGTTACCAGATTCGATATGCCAGGTGTGCAAGTGACTGTAGGCTTGAAACGTTCAAGGTCATGGTTGCAGAACAGTGATATTTTCATTAACGGTAATTAAAATTAAAAGTAAAATTATTGATTTCAGTTAACTGTAAGTAAAAGTAAAACTAAGATTATTTTAAGAACAATAAATAAATTAAAACTGAAAATATTGGCAAAGAACGAAATAAAACTAAAATTAATTTCAGTCGTGAACGAAAATTAAAATGATCAACCATCACTGGAGATGCATGTGTTTCTAAAACTCAGCATAGACATATAGATATAATATGATCGCCAAGATGTGGAACTTTGATTAGGGAACTGAGTAAGCAGTATCTGAAGTAGTTGAAGTCAACTTGTTGTGAGACTGAACTGAAGTTAAAGTAGAATTACTTGTGAACTATTATTAAAATTAAAATTAGAAGTAAAATTATTGTGTGAATTGAAAATAAACTGAAATTAAAATTATCGTGTCATAACTGAATAATAAATAAAATAGTAATTTTTTCAGAAGTAAAATATCACTGTTGCAGAACTAGAAAGTTGATAGGCGTCGGTTGCACTCTGCAACTGCCTGCATAGCTTTTTGTTAACACCAGTTGACAGGTTGTCTAGACTACATTGTTTTGATGCTGTTGGTTCGGCTTAAGGGAGAGAATTTGTCCTGTAAAAATTTTGCCATAATATGACCCAGTCACATGTGCGCCAGCAATCACGAAGGGTTCTTCTTTGGGAGACTTTTGGCGGACGTGGAAAATAGACTGGTTAAACAGAAACTGAAAGTCGTTATTTTCATACATTCCCCAAAGAATTTCTTAGGGATGACTTAGCACACCCCACTTTACCCTTTAAGCATGGAAAACGGGCTGTTTTAACAAAACTGAGATTGATAATATTAGCAAGTGTGTGGTTGTTCTTTTGACATGTGCCTGTTTCTTGAACTTGAAATTTGACTAACTTGAAGTTGATTCTCAGCAGTGCACAGATGTTGACATAGATCTTGTTCCGTAGATGTATTTATGCCAGCCAGCCCAAAGACGATATGGAAGAGACAGGCAAACTGTGAAGAAGATGAAGCTAGTGTTTACCGGTCACTGATGCATGACGCTGTGTCTGTGGTTATTCCACAGATGTACCGCGAGGTTGAATACAATGGCAGCAGTATCCTTTTGACATATTTAGGCCTCCATTGTATAGAGATGGGCATGTATCAGTTATGGTAAGATTGTAGCGAAGCGATGAAGCCTATTGCTCTTGTTCTGTAAATGCATTTGTAATAGGCCGCTAATAAGGTGTAAAATCACAGACACAGCTTTCTACTGAACTCATTTGGGTTGATGTGAAATGCTCTGGTGATGTGCAAAAACAGATTTTGCATGTGATACGGGGAAAACTGTCTTCATTTTACATAGTGGTATACATCTCTGTTCAATTGGGCAGCAGGAAAAGGGCATCTGTAAAAAGTTTGGTATTAATATGTTTGTGGTGACTAGTGACTATCTGACATGGAGCTTTGCATGTCTTATAGCTCCAATTGTCACCATCCACCACCTCCATTGTCCTTGCTCCAGTAAAGTCCAGAATGGTGGTATTCTGGTTCCGGCTCACCTGGGTTGTTGTGGAAAAGGCCATTGTTGTCATTGTTTCCGTAGTGTTGTGTATGGTTGATGTGTATGTTACACTGAAATGCATCTTTTATAGTTGTTGTCTTTAGTCCATGATGTAGTATTTATTGAGATAGAAAATCTTCTACAACATTTCTCCGAACCAAACATGATGGATATCAAGATGGGAACACGGTAAATGCAACTTGGTCTTCTTTCGACCTCTCATACAAAGATGTAGATATTTTTGATGTTCTCCTGTAGGGCAATTTGTAGTATTTTATCATATACTTTGAACAACACTGTATTTTCTTGTTCTAACCTGTATTTATTTATTGTATTTTATAAGTGCTTTTTATTCTGTAATTTATTGACTCAGAATTATACAGATTAACAGTTAATATATTTAATATGGTTTTAGATTTGAACGTAAACTTTGACATTTTTGACATTTAAGCCTAATGTACATTTGTTATTTTCATTTTTGTTTTTGGGTGATAAATCTTACACATTTTAAAATTTATTTTCTGTGGAAAAGATGTGGTGTATTTTTTTTGTTTTTGCTTGGTTTCTAACCTTGGTCACTATAACCTCTTTCAGATTCTTCTCTGTCATATAAAAATTGATAGTTTTATCTTGCATATTGTCTCCTGTTCAAATATCTAGTCATTGTATTGCAGATTTCTCAACTGATCGTGTAAGTTGGCTGATGTTTTTGTAGGACGTTTCTAGAGACAGAAGTGAGTAATAATAAACTGCGAGGTGATCTGTATGACAAGATGGTGAAGATTGATCACAGTGCACCAACGGCTGATGAGCATGCACACCGAGCGGTCACCAAACTGAGATACATGCAGGTTAACAGCACGTTCTTATACAATTTCTGTGCTCCAGCGTTACATGCAGTAAAAGATCCGAGTTAGATTAGATGAGTATGCATTAATGATATCTGTAGTCTAGGGCTGTTACGGTTCTACTATTCCATTTCCAGTTCGGTTTGGTTTCGGTTTTTTCCCGGTTTCGGTTTTTACATGAAATGTGGGTAAAGCAAACCATTAACTGCAAACTTAATAATGTTATCAGAGTACCGTGCCAACTTAGGCCTATATAGTTTATATGTTGAGTCGTTGGTTAACGGCAGTTAAGTACCGTAGCAGTTAAGTCGACGTAGGTATACATCAGAAAATCACTTTATTACTCCATAGTCACTGCGTAAATTACAAATTGTCAGCCATTAATGACGTTTATTTTTGCTGCACACAGTTCGAAAATTACGTCATTTCCTGTTCGCTGTGCAAATGGGTGAGTAAGTAAATAATCACTGATATACAGTAGTTTCTACTGGACTTATCGAGAGTTCCATTAAACTTTGCACAAGTTATTTTGTTTTCTTTGCTATATACGCAATGAGTGTTATTTATGATCTAAACCTACAAATGGAAAACATTGGATCATACATTTCATTCAAATAGCAATTTGCCTTGGCCTAGGCCTACAAACAGCAAACGTGTGACTTCGGTACATAACACCTTCGTCATGAGCTGAAATCAAAAGCAAATAGGTAAGGCCTACATCTCATAGAAACGTGCGCGTCAATCAGTCTACTTTCTCCCCCTCCATTCACATATTTGTCTGCATGGCCGGGAGTCCACCTGTATGTACGACGTCAGTTCTGACGGCGCCGACAGCAGCATAAAGGTCGACTTGTCACGGCGAGTAATTAGGCTGTCTGGCAACTCCACTCTGGGCAGTCAGTTGGTCACTTCAAACGGTACTGGCGGGAGTCCGGCTGAAGCGATAATTAGGCTGTTGTTTGGGGACGTTTGTGACCTGGCTGGGCCATTTTAAAAAAACGAGAAAAACCGTCACATGGCAGCAGAAAACCACGGTTCGGTAGCCGTTCGGTTTCACCTTAAAACCGCGGTTTTCGGTTTCGGTTTTAAAACCGTAACAGCCCTACTGTAGTCAATGTACATATGCTGGTGTGTTTGTAGTTAAGAGATGCCAGGACATCATCTACGACACTTGGATTGCGTATCGATGCCATCCATGTATGTTGACATAATGACTTTTGTTCATCAGATACTAAATAGCAACAACATCGTTTACCTTATTACCGTTAACAACACAGAAGGTTATGCAGTAGTTACCATTCATTTACTTATGTATTTGTGTGTATGTGTGTCTGCTCACATGCGTGCAATACGACCAGTCCTGCAGTACTTCGACATGGAAGGCATGTCCAGCCGGTAAAAACTGAGTGTTGGCATGTTGGGACTTGGGAGTGGTAGGTAATTTGACTGAAGCTTTGCATTACCTTCGTTCGTCATCTCTTGCTGCAGCAAAATCCAGGATGGTTTGACATTCTGGTACCAGCTGACACAGGTTGTCCTGGCAACTGGCCGTTAACATCAGTGTTGTTGTTGATGTCGATGACTGACAGAATGAATTTATGAAGCAGGGAATGATGAACAGCAATAATTGTCCTTTTCTTCTTTGTGGCACTAAAAATGTAAAAGCTGTTTTTATTTTGTGCCCAAACATAATGAAAGATTGATTTAATCAATTTCTGTTGCAAAAAAAATGAATATGACATTTCTCTGAGGAATGTTACTAGGAGCCTTACGGAATTGATCTCAGGACAAATATTACTACACATTCCCAACAAAACATGCATTTAGGATTATTGCGTGCTTTGAAGATTGACAAAATGTACTATTTTGTAACTGATCTATGAACAGCATTCGTAAATTAGTTGCCATGCAGCTCTGTTCTTTTCCTGCTGGTGTGTTATATGAAGATTTTATAGGTACATTGCAGTTTTAATGTAAAGATATGATGTGCAAGTGTAGTAATAACTGATTATTATGCCCCACTGTTGGCAGTCACTGTTATTGTTTATGCATTCTATGTCTAGATGGCAGGTCAGATGACGAATACTGACTTCAAAGACATTGCAACCAAGCAACAGGTTTAGACAGTATGATGATGTACCAACTTGCACTTAAAGCTTACCAGATAATAAGCTTGCATATTGCCTGTACAGTATTACATATAATATGTGCTGTGTGCTGTATACATAACATTTATGCATTATGAAGAGTATTTAAACTGTAAAGCACCTACTTCAGCTGTTTCCAGTGGTTTCTGTCGGTGATGTTACGGAAACCATATTATGTGCTGCAGCATGTTGGTTAAACAAGGAACAACTTTGGCAGTGGCAGTCAAAGATTCAGTCGTGATTGCTTACATCGTGCACCTTTCATATATGTGTAATATTTGTAAATGTTTGTATGCTAATATAAATGTTTTCTTTGTTTATAGTTATAGTTAACATTTAAACAACGATAGTTGGAAGTCATTGTAGCAGCTAAGTTAATTGGTGATTCGCCGAGCATATTCTACTTAGCATAGCGCCTTCGTGACAGTTTAGGCGGTAAATAGTTGCGTGGACATAAATTTACCTTCTTACTTACTTTTACTTTATTATTTACTGATGCAGTGATTAAGACGAATTGGCGGTCATGACTGAATGTCTGATTGATACTATGTCTGCCATTGTTTCCAACAGGTAATTGATGCAGTGAACAAGTTCATTGGTGGCCGAGAAATTATATGCCAGAAGCTTTTGTCTCGCATCATGGAGATACGTCGCTGCTTTGACGAGTCCATGTATTTCCGACATCACGAGGTATCTGCAATGTTATATTGTTGTTATAAAATACTATAAGATTAGATATCTACTTCATCGTGAGTTCGATTCTAGAACTTAATTCAACAGCAAAAGGTTGAGTTCTTGAAAAACATTTGTTGATGGGAATGTTTGTGCTTTTAACTACTGGTGAAATTTGCAGAAATATGGCATCAAAAACATAAATGGATTCAAATTGGTGGTAAAATAGCAGATATGGACAAAATAACTGAACAAGATAAAAATAAGGTGTAAACTGTAGAACCAAGGCTATTTAGCTGCAATAAAACAAAAGCAACAAACACTATATTTGATTGTGAACAGGAGTTTCTTTAACAGAAATGATAATGTGCTGATTGTCACCACTTTCAAATAAATCTTCAATAGAAGAAACAGTAGAGTATTTGCTTTGAATATCTTGCAAATCTGGGCATTCAACTTGTTGGTTGATCGTGGAACATGAATGTGTTAGACAAGAATAACCAAGTCAAAGTCTGACAACTTCACGGTTGGAGAAAAAAAATTATGTGCCATGCATCATTTGAATCTCGTGACTACAATCACAGAATTTTTCAGTCACAGCAAAACATTTTCTGGTGTATCTACACGTATTTTTGATAGACCAGTGTTTTGACACTTCTGTTGGGCTGCAGGGAGGGCATCTGGCCTGTAGTAACCGAGTCTTTGTATGTTGCTGGTGGTGATCTGACTGGAGCTTTGCACGTATAATAGTTCCATTTGGCTCCACTGCCTAATCCGCTCTTGCTGTGGTAAGATCCAGAATGGTCTGAGATTGTGGTGCAATCTTACACAGATTGTCCTGTTTTCGAAACTTCCTAAGAATTTCTTAATATTTTCCTAAGTCTTGCCTAAGTTTGTCCTAAGTTGTTCCTATGACTGGAAGTTAGGAATTCCTAAGTAAAACTTAAGAAATTCCTAAGTCAATTCTCAAAACACTTTCTTGGCACTTCTTAAGTTTTATTACTTTTCTTACATCATACTCTAAAACGTGTGTTGCTGTATAATTCGTCATCATTTAGGTTGTCCAGAGCAACTTTCTACTTAAAAACTTCTGTCCATAGACTGTGAGTACAAATATGCTGTTTTTGTTTTTAAGTTTTTTTTTCTAACAGCCTTCTAGCTGTCCTAAGTTTTTTTCTTAACCTTTTCCCAAGTTTTTCCTAAGAACTTGAGAATCAGGAATTTTCCTCAAGTTGTTCTTAAGTTTTTGTTACGATAATCTTAAGCCTAAGTTCAACTTAGGAAGTTTTGAGAATCGGGGTCCTGGAATACTGGCTGTTAACAAGGATGTGTGTGTGGTACACATAATTGAATGGCTCAGAGAAAGAACCAAACATCGCGATATATTTTTTTTTCCGCCCATCACTCAGTCGTGTTCTATTTCCGATGTTCTGTTTGCTGGTGGAAGGGGAGTGTCAGATTTTAGTGTTTTAAAATATTATTAGTTAAACATTAATTATTCGGTTAATATACTAAACGAATGTCTACATATTCTAATCGACTGCAGCCAGCTCTCCAAAACCTATTACAACGTGTTGTTCGGTTCTTCCACCAGAGATCGTCATGCACGATGACGCATATATCAGCGGCCGTTCAGAGAATAACATTAATGCGTCGTGCATGACGATCTCGGGTTGAAGAACCCAACAACTCGATATATTCAGCCGCGTCACTGGCTTTACGAGTGATTTTCTCAGTTTCATAGTTGTGGAACTTATTCGGTTCTTTCACGGAGCCATTCAGTTGTGACTTGTGGCTGTGTTAGTTAATAGGCAGTTCCCTGCTAATGATGTACGACAACAGCAGCCGAGCAAATGTTTGGATGATCGACTTTGCCAAGACATCACCAGTTCACGATCACATTCTCACACATCGTGATGCCTGGCAGCTTGGCAACCACGAAGAGGGCTACCTCACGGGCCTCGATAACCTTGTTGATGTAAGTGTTTCGTCCGGCTGTTGGCTGGGCTATATTTGTACATATGATAATTACCATTGATATGTTACTGTGTTTCTTGCATTTAGACTTTTAGAGCATAAATAAGCTACACCTTTTTGTATTAATTTGTTAGTTTTAACTTATTTATTTTAAAATTTATTTTTGGTAGTACGTATTTTGTTGTGTTTTTATGGGCCCTGGTTGCCTGAGATAAAAGTCTTCATTCTTTCATTGTTTTGTAGTTTGGAGTATGAATAACAACTAACTGATCGTTTATTTCTGCAGTGGTGGTGATAATTGCATAGTTTTAAACAAAGTTAAGCATTGTACGTATATAAATGAAAACAGGTGATGGAAGAATTATTGCAACAAATACAGCGTCCGGGAAACACTGGTCAGTTGCCATTGACAACGTGTTTATGATGGTGCCTTTTAGACTCTGCTTGCCGTTACTTCCTTGTCTGCTTTGCACATTGCTGTGCTTGGTAATTGTTTCTTTGTCACAGTGGTGCCATTTTCTGAGTCTGCATTTGCTTTCATTCCAATGTTTTATCCTTTTTCTTCAATGCTGTGACATGGTTGGGCGACAGGAAGGGCATCCACCCTGTAAAAAACTGGGTGTCGGTTTGTTGGTGCTGATAGTTTGACTGGAGCTTTGTATGTCTTACTGCTCCAGTTATTACCACCACACCCATCATTCTTAGCTCCAGTATAATGCAGAATGGAGACATTCTGGTACCAGCTAGTCTAGGTCCACCTTGGAAAATGGCCGATCAAAATGGAGAGTAGTATTTCAGTGTTTTATCTTGTTGTACATTGTTGTATATTGTTTAAACACATCAGATAGTCCAGTCAAATATGATGCATGACTTGGGCAACAGATATTTTATAGTTTATTTTAAATTTATTTGAATTTTTGGATGAATTTTTAATACTGGTGATGTTAGTTTATGATGCGTGTTATACAGATCACAACTGGCTGTGAAGTTTGTGATCAACTGATATTTCACGAAACTTTTGACCGTGAATTTAAAGAAGGGGTTTGTAGCTTATTAGTTTTTATAACATGGTCTAATTTGTTATTAGTTTTACTTGTTAAAAGGTTGCAATCAGATGCTAGTTGAAGGGCACTCAGTAGTGTGCATACCTCTGCCAGGGTCCCACACTCCTCTTTAAATTGCTGTTTAACAAAAACATGGAAAAACACACCCAGTATTGCCGGGTATGACTCGGCCACAACCCAACTGTAATAGTCCTAATGTGTTTGTCGTTGAAAGACAATTGCAACCATAATCGTAACCCTAACCATAACTTGATCCGGATTACCACCAAAATCTAATCACTTCTTCCTTGCCCCACATCCCACCTTTTCACTGAATTTTGTGAAAACTGAAAATCGAGTAGTTTTGCGTAATCCTGTTAACAAACAAACAAACTAACTAATGCTGATAAAAACATAACCTCCTTGGCGGAAGTAATAATTGTTACTTGAGTGATTTGCTTGTTATTTCTGACTTTGTTAGGTGTTTGTTAATTTTTTTGGGCAACTGTATGTAATTGTTGCCAAGTAGCTTTTTTGCTACAGTTTGAGCGCTGTTGTTTTAAGCAAAGATGTTGTCTTCCATTTAGACATTTCATTGATATCAACACAATACATAAAACACATACACTAGAACAAGTGACAGCATGAGTTGGGCAGCATTGCCGAATGTATAGAAGAAGTAATGGCTGCCCTGATAATGACTACACCTGGTTTCAATAACATTGAAAAAACCTTTAGAATTAACATTTCACATTGCATTTCACATTCATTTAAAGCTTGAACACTAGAAAAACTAACAAGCAAGCAGATGGGCAAGCTTAATAACTCTGTTGGCAAAAAACTGTGCTGTAGTGTTACCGAGATGGCGAGTCAGAAAATTTACTCTTTTTTTTCCCTCATATTTCCTTTGGATCTGAAGGCCCTCGGGAAATGTGAGGTTTCAGGAGTAATTTTCTGCCTCATGCAAGTGCCATGAACTGTGGGCATTAAATCACACCACTGCCCTCTACAGCAGTCCATATTTGTGTATTAATTGTGTTATTTGGTAAACATATGACATAAATTGCAAGAAAAGAAAGCGTTAAAGTGCGACTGGTTATGATAGACAAGTTTGTGTTGCATTTAATGGTAGAACAGTCATGTGTTCAGTGTCATTATTTGGGCAGCCGTTACTTCTATGTATTCAGCAAAGCTGTCCAACTCGTACTCAATCAACACTTGTTGATGAATAGATATTTTCTAGTCTTGGCTATGGTATCTTGTCCAATTTGGTTCCATGGCTGTGCTAATTATGGTGACATCATTGTTGTTGTTTCTAGTCTTGAGTCACACCGTGCTTGTTTTAAGCAAATTACGGATGTCTGATCTGTGTATATGGCTGGCTGGCTGGCTGGCTAGGTGGGTGTCTGACAGTGTCAGTCACATGCCGGTATTGTATCAAAACGGCTAAAGCTATCTTAAAACTTTTTCAACCATCTGGTAGCCCCATCATTCTAGTTTCCTCTGACCCCCTGCACCGGTACCCAATTCCAAGGGGAACCCCTTCAGCGGGGGCGTTAAATACATGGGGGTGGGAAAAATTGGCGATTTTCAGCAGAAATCTACGTTTATCTCGGAAATGGTGCGAGATAGGCCGATGGTTACTATGGAACACTAATAGGAAGTCATGGGTGCCAGATTGAATGGTATCTTCTATGACCTTGAGTGACCGCAAACCTGGGTTTTGAGGTCACTGTATACATTTACAAGTCGAATATCTCAAAAATGGTGCGTTTTAGGGACAAAGTTACTAAAGAACACTAATAGGAAACCATACACAATCTATCGAATGATACCACTCTCAATGACCTTTGACCCAATTTCAAGGTCACGACATTTTTCAACATTGAATGTCTCAGAAACAACACGAGATAGAGCCATATGGTTACTATAGAACGTCAATAGGAAGTCATATGCGCTCTATCGCATGGTGACATTTCCGATGACCTTGACGGACCCGACTCGGTTTTGACGGTCACGGCATTTCTGAAGTCGAATATCTCAAATACCGTGTGGTTTACAGAGAGTTTCTATTGAACACTAATAGGAAACCACACCGAATCTATAGAATGGTACCACTTTCAATGACCCTGAGTGACCTCTGACCCGGATTTCAAGGTCGTGACATTTTTTGAAGTCGAATATTGGAAAAACGGCGCGTCTTAAAGACAAAGTTACTATTGCACAAGAGGCAAAAATACCTAACATATGGAATGGTACTATGTTTGGTGACCTTGACTAACCTCTAGGTGCGTTGCGCGGGTTTGTCAGCATCAGTTGAGCTTGTTCTATCACACAGTGGATTGATAACCACGATGGTTAATATGTATGTTGGCAGTTATTATGACTACTGTATATATGTCATGTAATTATCAAGAGGCCCAGAGCAGACATGGCCTATGGCTTGGTGGGCTATCAGTACAGCAGTTAATGCACAGCTTGTTCTTTTGAAACCAGTCATGCATTAGTTAATATATTTGTTGCACATTGTATTATAACACTGTTGCATTGTCGTCGTGCCCCGTGCGGGCTCGGGGGTTGTAAGAATGGACCCACTCCGTTTCCTGGCCGGATGTCATACAAGGCGACTAAACCAGACTTAGTCTGTCTATCATATCTTAGCATACTGTATTATTGTATTGTGGTTTATTAGGGCCCCTTTTTATGTATTGTTAGTTTTCGTTGCTGTGTGTTCTGTCTTTTGGTTGTTCTGGCTAA
>Ga0049107_10000345_pt1 | contig 13303 bp, 7 predicted proteins | sample WorMetilPIANOSA1_FD_61187 | JGI IMG/M metagenome (GOLD analysis project Ga0049107, IMG submission 61187) | Marine gutless worms symbiont microbial communities from Max Planck institute for Marine Microbiology, Germany - Olavius ilvae PIANOSA.1 | ecosystem: Host-associated > Annelida > Digestive...
CAAAGTTTGACCAGAATCGGTGCAACGAGTCGCCCCTGCGGGGCGAAAAACCTGATTTTTGGCCTGTGAGTAAAAACAATACCGGCAGTTTGCCGCTTCGCGGCATCCTGCCGGTAATGATGACGATGATGATGTCATATGGTAGATAAGCACAAAGCTGTTGAATATCCATGCCACAGTTTGAATGAGTTTCTCAGTATCTTAGAGAGGAATTCGCAGTATTATTTTATAACTGAAAAACATCTTGAAAATGAATAATAAAAGCCAGATTTTTAAAGTCCTAATGAAGCGAAAGCAACCCCTTCACCCATACGCGGATTTCACATGCATCATCTTGCCGACATTTTCAGTCGTTATGCAGCATCAAAGACCACGATTGCTAGCAGACTCTTTCACAGCCTCAGCTCAGGGGAGCGGGCGCTCATCTGTGTCAATGGCCATGAGCCGGCAGCGAGCCTACAGAGTGCGCCAAAAAATAGCCCTCCTACAATCTCTTCTGATAACTCATTAACGGTTTAATTTTATAATATTTTGCATGGGTGTTGAACGTTTATATTTACATATATTTGCCCAGTTTTATTTGGGTATAGCTAATAATCAGAAAGCTACTTTAAATTAAATGCAGCTATCTGAAGATTTTTGAGGAGGTAATTTTCGGTAAACTAATTCTCATTTTATAAATTATATCAACAAAAAGTAATATCAGCTTGAAATGACAATGACTTTACAGTAATGTAATTTTAGTGGTAATGTTTTTTGGCAAACAGTAATTAAAATTATTATTAATTTCTGATTCCAAAGTTTATTAAAGACGGCAAACGACTGCTGCTGGACTGAGCGGCAGATTCAGCGAGAAGCATACGACTCCGCGCACAGAGCACGTGTCGCTCAACAATGACATTGCACGGAACACAACGAAGCAAGTTCACCACAGAGCAGCAAGTGACGCGTACATGTATTTCACTGACTCCTTAATCTCCGTTGCCGACGTAGCCGCTCGCGTGCCAGTTAGGAGCTATCGATTATTCTCCGCAACGGCGACAAAATACATTGTGTGCATTCAGAAGTGAACACATACATATACACACGCACACGTAACGAACATCGCGTACAGTCTTTTAATGCGGCCCGGCCGACCGTATGCACGCCTAAGCCCGTGTCTTTAGGTCAGACTCATCCGCCGACTAATCACTGCCACAGCTAAGTACTAAGTTGGTGGAGCGTGATTTTCAATTTTCGCGTGCCCGTCCGTCTGCGCGGAACTCATTGCCGAGGGCGTTCTTACTAAGGATGCTTTCAGGAAACTGTTGAATATGTTATCATTTAGCTTGGGTCTTAACGTACACGAACATTACCTCGTGACTTTTGGACTGCATCTACCCTGTACGCTAATTCAGTGTGTAATAGGTGCACCACACACGTCCTGTGATGATGACGTAGACGACAATGAAGCATTTACGTGGTGGAACAACCAAAAACAGCGATAGATTTGAGCGACTGATGGCCAATGAACGACGAAGCAGACCTGTACTGAGAACTTCCAGCTTCTCCCTCACTCGGTATCCTTTCACCTGCACTTGCGGCAGCTGAACTTCATCAGCCAATTTCACCGACTCGGTCGGTCCGTCTTGCCACTTGTACGTGATATGTTTCACCGAGTACGCGTCTGTACACACAGCATGCCATTGGTCAGTGGCCTTTTTAACTCCCGAAAGTATCATTCGAAAGATATTTAAGTCCTGTATTCTGCGGTTGAACTGCTTTAGAAATATTTTACAAAGACAGTTGAATAACAAATGCCAGTGGCGTAGATCTGTCGTAAAATATTTGGGTCAGGGTCAGTCAGGTCAAGCCATCAAACTATTTCAGATACCTCGAAGAATTAGTGTTGCCTTCTATTTTTGACACAAATCTTTTATCCTTGGTGATGTGAAACTTGCAGAGTTAACCAACAACAGTTTTGACTTGACGTTTTAGGGGTCAAAACATGTTCTGACCTCCTGCTACATATTTTCAGGGAGGGAAGACCCCAAATCCCAGGATCTACGCTCCTGACAAATGCACGAACATGCATTTAAAATTAAAATAACAATTTTCCCGGGGTGATACCCCAGATCAACACTAATAACGGGAAGGAGACGGGACTGCACACAAGCGAGAATCCAAAATACGCCATTGCGATCAGCAATTACGCAGGCTCAGAGTGTTGTGAATGTAAAATGAAGATATTTTTTCTTCAGATGTGCGTAAAAATGACTGAGGCAGTCTGGAGGAGACTGGAAATATGCATGTAATAGAACGATACTAGACAGGTATTTAGAGTGCACAATCCATGTCACATATTTTCTAGCTCTGTAACCTTGACCTTTGATATTTTAGAGCCCAAATCATCACTACAACAAGATGCCTGAAGGATATCGTGCATAGCAAATTTGATGACCTCTGTAGTTGTAATTCACTTTGATTATGGCCTATGGTCCGGAAAGTCATGCATATATGCATGCAGATGGCCGTTATCCTGTATAAGAGTGCTCAATGCCGTATAGAATCGTTGCAATTATGGCTGTTTCCGCAGGCTCGTATTGTACGTAATCACATCTGAACCATGCTCGCCTATCAATATGCTTTAGCTCCATTAATCAGTATGCCTATCCTCGCCATCTTATTATCTAACGCTGAAACTTTACCTTACCTTACCTTCGGATGGACAGTTTTTAAGCTGCACAGCTGCGCAACATGGTAGTTATTAAAGTCATTTGAATGTTATTGAAATATCTGTGTTTCTGACAAACCGCAATAACTTTACTAGTTTTGCCTTATGTAAATTCTCAATTTCCATGAGGTATGCTTCAAATATTAAGTATCTGGTCTGCATAAACATATCGACGATTCATTCACATAAGAACACATTGCACATAAAACACGCAGCAAATAGGAAAAAGCGTCAAAAAGTAGGCTTATCCATGGGCGGTTCTAAGGAGGCCTGGGGGACCACAGCTCCCATTCAAAAGTCTGCACCCCTGTGGCCCCCAAATGAAGTTCATCATGCCGATATTTTAACAGAAGTATATTCTGTTGCATCACTAGGATTGCAGGTACAAGTTTGTCAGTAGTCAACTGTGCCCCCATCTGCACCCATGGCCTCTCCATTGCCCTTTCCCCCGTTCTGGCATTCTTAGACGCGCCCCTGGGCTTATCTGACTTGGTCCGGCATGAGGTAGCCTACTGCAGGTTATTAGCGCGCAGAACGGTGACTTGCTGTCAGTCAGATATAGCCTACATAAGTCAGTCCGTCGGCGACCACGCGTCGACTCAGCTGATAGAAACCCAACAAGCTGAGAGAAGTCGTCACTCTTTTTCAAATCTCGGACCCAGGGTGTATAATTAGAAACACTCCGCCCGCTACAGATTAGTCAAAACTTTAACGACGCCAACGCCAACGGCGTTTAGAATAATAGGCTAAATATGATAGCTTTCTTTCAATACAAATTTTCATTCTAAGATGTTAACAGCAAACAAAATATTATATCCACCAGTAAGTCCGAAACACGCTAGACTTTCAGATGCAGCATTGTGAACAATCAAAAACATCTCGTTATGTGCATGATTTTTGTTTCTTTTAGTCGGTGGTTTAAATTCTTAGCCGTCAGCACCTTTGAGCCTCGCTATTCCATTATAGATATGCTTTTGTTTATATAATTGTTTCTTTTGTCTGTAATACTGAGAAACCTGTGAAATAAATAAATGAATAAATTCATTGTTGTTTGGCTTTGAATGATCTGCATTAACTTGTTCAAAACATCAGTCACTCGCTCATTCGTCCTATGGCAAAAGGCTAAATAATATATCTTCGCCGGACATGCACATATGCTTTCTCTGCAGCCTATCTTCAACCACATGTCTAGTCGTTATCATGTATCTTTTATATACTCGGAAATTAAGACACAATTAACTAACAGCGTGACTACTTACAACTTTCAATTTCCAATGAGCAGACTTGAGTGTCCATAGGAAACAACTTGAGATTCATGCGACACATGGCCGTCACTGTCAATCTGAGGCACAACATCATTGTCGTTCACGTTCAGACGTTAAATCAGATCTAAATGACGGTATTTGCTATATATATATATATACACTACCAAAACATTAAAGAATTCGAAATCAAACATAAAACAAAGCTACAAGAGCTGAGATATCGTACAGGATACGCGATGAACGAAGGCTTCTATATTATGTACGAGTATAAATGCCACCATAAGTTGCTCAATTATTGTCGCATTATAATGTATGTTAGTGGACAGGTGCCACGGGGGGAGAATCCGTCGGGCTAAGCGACAACATCGCCAGGTAATGATAGACCAAAACCCACTGTGTGGGGGTGGCGACGGCCACGGCGGCGTCCGTATAGAATATGATTGGACAAGGAGATAGGAAAATAAAGGGAAGTCTTTAGCAGTAGAATGTTCTTGGGTGTTGATTGTTGTCTGTAATACTAACGTCGCATACTCACACCCGTGCGAGTGTTGGTAAATAAACGTGTACATTGTACGTTGGCTTTCGCTACCGTACAAGTAATAACACTGCACGTAAAAAAGGTAGACAACACGCACTCTAAAGAGACTGATAAACTGCAGGTCGGCTAGGGGCGTGCAACTATGACATGGTATATGTCGTCCTTATCTATTTTTACCGCGCGACGCTATGCGTAAGCGCCGTCTTTGCTGTCGCCCAGTGTCTGTCCGTCTGTCCGTCTGTCCATCACGTTGGTGGATTGTATCCAGACGGCTGAAGATATCGTCAAACTTCTTTCTCAGTCCAGTAGCCCCATCACACGAGTTTTTTGACTCCATGCTCCGATACCCAATTCCAAGGGGAACCCCTTCAGCGGGGGCGCAAAATACAAGAGGGTGGGAAAATTTTTGTGATTTTCCACGAAAATCGCCGTCCGTCTATCTCATATACGGTACGAGATAGGCCAATGGTTGCTATGGAACGTTAATAGGAAGTCATATGCGCTCTATCGAATGGTGACATTTTCAGTAACCCTGACGGATCCCTAACCCGGTTTTCAAGGTCACGGCATTTTTGAAGTCGAATAATAAGTTACTATAGAACACCAATAGGAAACCATATCCAGTCTATCGAATGGTACCACTTTCAATGACCTTGATTGACCTTTGACCGGGAGTTCAAGGTCGCGATATTTTTCGACATTGAATATCTCAGAAACGACACGAGATAACGCCATAGCTACTACAGAAAGTCAATAGGAAGTCGTAGGCTCTCTATCGAATGCCATGGTGACCTTCACGGATCCTTAACCCGGTTTCAAGGTCACATTTTTGAAGTCGAATATCTTAGGGACAATGTTACTATAGTGCACTAACAGGAAACCATACCTAACATATGGAAATTGTACCATGTTTGGTGACCTTGACTGACCTCTAAACGCGTCGCGCGGTTTGTCAGCGATAGCTGAGTTTCTTGTAAGATGTTTAAGGTCAAAAAAGGAAACAGTGAGACAATTTTGTCTTTCCCAATGCTTCCTTTTTGACCTTAAATGTTCTCTAAAGAATTTGACAGACATTCTAAGGTCACAAAGTCTTAACAGGAAGGTTCGCTACTCTCGGACCCAAATAACATCTGTATTTATTTAATGCAACGTATAGGTCCAACACTTAACGTTCGTCGACAGTAAAGCTACTACAGAGTTGTGCGGATACCGAATGTTAACGAATTTTAAAATACAAACAAAGAAACAAACAATCACGTTATACTAATTTTAAAACTACTGATCACGAATGCTGAATCTGTGGTTGCCAAAGACTTCGCAAAAAACGCCGTCGAAGTGTCATCAGCACGTTAGGGGGTGGTTACAACTACGATTCAACGGCCGTTCGCCGTTCGTCACACTGACGTAACACGCCAGTGCCCGCTGTCACGCCAGGCCGCAGTGCCTACAGTCGTAAAATGTCGTTGAATGGTCGTAGCGCGGTCGAATTGCAGTCGAATAGGAGTAGAACGGCGTTCGAATCGCGGTTGTAACCACCGCATACGCCCATTGAGTCCCAAAGAAATACACGGGTCTGCGTGACTGCGGCTTATAGGTCAACGGCCCGTGTTACGTCACTGTGACCTTAATGACCTTTGATAGTCGAACGGCCGTCGAATCTAAGTCAAATCACAGTTGTAACTACCGCATTAGGTCCGTGCTAAGTATTGAATTAATACGAGAAGGTACACAGCGCAGCCGCTGACCGCAGGCTTTGCGTAATCCATCCGCTGGGGCTGATACGAACGAACGCGTTCTTGGTGGTGGCCGTGTGAAACTGAGCCGACTTGGCGTTGGCGAAGAACGTGTCCGGCCACCAGATCTTGTCCAGCATCTCGTTACTAATGCACAGCTCCTCCTCGCCGGTGTCGTTGAAGTTCAGTCGCGAATCGTGCCAATGCTGGCGGAAGTAGAAGTCCAACGTAAAGTCCTGTCGACGAGGACGTCATCGCGGCGGCCGAAAATCAACCATGCATTAATTAGCACATTGCTTTAGCAGAATCGTTCTATACCGACGACCACGGACTGTATGGAGAGAAATCGGTGAGTTTTAACTATCCGTTTGTACGTACTATGTCTTTACTGAGTTGGGCATTGGTGAGGTCCACCTACGGGTTGGGTCGGATCGGGTCAGAATATGTGGCCGCCGTGCTAGTGATGCACAATTGCAAATGTCACCATCATCATTATTATCATCGTCATCATCATCATCAACATCAACAGCTATATGTTCCTGAACAACAGCACATAAAACAAGACAGTAAAACAGTAGAACAGGGCAGTAAGGCCGCAAGTACATAGCCTAGATTATTTACTAGCCGAGGATTTTTGTTCAAATCGGTCATTCACGGGTTTTACAGAATAACGGATGTTGGTCAATAAAATCGCTTTGTGTGTTCGTTATTGATTCAATATTTGACTATCAAACTCAGATGGGTCGGATCGAGTCGGGTCGGGTCTTTTTATACGATAACTCGAAAAGAAAAAAGATTAAAGTTGAAGGTCACTAAATTTTACACACGATGATAATCTTGAGACAGCCTAGTACAGCTATGATTTTGAGTCCGGAAAGTCAAAGGTCAGAAGGTCAAGGTCGAAGTCATGGTCACAGGTTAGAAAATTAGTGTGCGGGGGTGGCGCTCTCACGCTGCCGGTTTATACTAAACAAGAAGTTTTGCGGCGGTGTTAGCGGACACGATATAGGCCTATAGCCCTCCCTGTGTGATATCGCACTGCCCCGACGAGTCTCCGAGGCTATGGTTCACCAGCAAACGACATCTTCATATTTATTTGCCAGATGGCAGTGCTGCTGCAGCGTGGAGACTGCAGATTGTCAATAACGACAAGGGGCGGCTGAATCGGCGTCGATTCGAAATTTCAGCTGGGCCGTTTGGCCTTGACCTTTCAGCCCGAAAATGGGAGGTCAGTTACTCGCGCAAGAGACAATATTTCTACCAAATTTGAAGTTCCTAAGACATTCCGTGCTCGACTCGCGGGCCTGAACGGGACATACAGACAGAAACGGCGCCATTTTGTAATACAGCCATATAATGAGGCACATAATAATGATCGTTTACAGTTGAAACCTTGTTAACAGTTGTTAAAGTGAGGGGGCTAGGGGGGGGGGCTCAGCCTCCCCCTGCTCCCGTTTGAGCCTCATGCAATAGTAAGAGCCCCCCTGATTGAATCTATAAAGTGTTATTTTATGCCTAAATAACGCCAAATTAGTGGGGTTGGAATGGGTATGGGGTTTGTTACAACCTGGCTTCGTCAGGTGAGCCCCTCCCCCCCCCCCCTGCTTCACAAAACCACTTTAACCACTGCTTGTTAATTTTAGGTTTGCAGAGAAATCACACAAAACATCAAGCTAGACGCATTAAAAAGCGAAATTAAATAAAGCGTAGCGATAGTTAATTGCCGTCTGTATGCCACTAAAATGCTAGTTCTTCTTTGATGCCGTGACAAACTATCGTCATTTTGTCTGGTAAAGAGACTGTTGAATAAACGAAGATTATATTTTCCAGTTATAAGACACACACAAAAGTAAATGTCAAACGTTCAATTTAAGATAAAACAAGATGAGAAGTATAGTCTTACCATGTTTACTTCGGAGATTGAGCTTACACTCGAGATGAACATGGTAATAAGGACCTCGACCGGGTCACCTGCAATATATCATCATACGCCTAACATTGTACAACGTGAACCTCTCTACAGGGCACTGTTGATCACCATCGTCGTCATCATCATTTATTGCTCGAGAGACATAACTGCAAAGCTGCTGCTAACAACTCCGTGAATGTTGCTAGTAGTTTGCTGCACGATGTCGGCGAATATCGTATCGGCCTTCGACGAAAGCGATACTCTTGTCAAATAAAACATGTATGCGGGTCGTTTTGGGACACTGTGACCAAGGCACATTATGGCGGCTGTGGCATGGGATATAACACCGAAGCTAAAACGCCATTGAGACCCAAAGCTTTTATGTAGAATTTACGCTTTTGTTTCCACGAAAATGCGCTCAGACAAGGCAGCAGTACATTAAAGCGAACCAGACTCATCTGCGGTTTGTACAGGTCCATCTCCGTCAGTGCCAATTAACCGCATCCGATCTCATTCCCTTGGAAAGACAGCCGTGCCAAACTCCATCCGGTGAGTTAATGGATGGTGTTCAGCTGTCAGTTATCATTATCGCGTTAAGGAGACTGGCGTGTGATCGGGAGCTGCGTTGAACTCAGTGGCGCATCGGCCAACACTGTCGCACGACAGCAGTCGAAGTATACCGTGTGCACGTCTGCTCGTGTCATCGGCGCGCATCCGTAGTCCAACTCTGATCAAATGCTAATGACAGCAAACAGTGGCGTCGCCGGGATTTTGGCCGAAAAGGGGCACACATATGCTAACGGATCTGCAGATAGACTGGCGTGGGCCATGCGATCCCATGCAAAAAAAATTCAAGGCACTTTGAATTAATAGGAATTTTAACTGCGCTACCGAAGACTGTCTATAACTGATGCTTTGTCGCCTTCCATGCCTCCAACTCTACTCCCCCACCTCCTGTTTGCCTCCTCCATAGTCCATACAATATGCATCCCTTTATGACAACACAATCACGAGACACTCTACATACGAAGTCGTCTCAAAACATTTCGTGCCCCTCTCGCTACAGCTGCGAAGTGGGTAATAGACAACATTACAGAGTCGAGGAGGGACACCTGCCTTGATCAGTGCCCCAAAGCTGCCAACGCCAATGCTAGCAAATCGGATGCATTGTTCTCGTTGGCTGCTCGAATCATCAGCCATTGATAGCTGCTCGAGTAAATGTTAAGTCGATCATCCCTGGTAACGTTGTTGCCAGGAGCCAGTTTGTATGCGTCAATTTCCCCCGGTTATCTGCGACAAGAGAAGAGGTGATGCGATCCTGTTGGTTTATGTATCTGTCTGTAGGCTATATACAGTATGCATGTGTGTCTCCGTGTGAGCAGGACAATAATCATAAAGTTGCGGGCGGATTTCTATGATGTCTTCCGGCTGGCCATCAGCTCTTGGGACAAGGAGTAATCATGATCCTAATCACGGTGCTGATGGTTACGCTTCCATCTTGATGAATGTGATTAACGACAAGGGAGCTATCCGAATTTTAGTCCCAGTTCACCATCTTGTATTGCAGTGCCTTTATCGTAGGTATGCACTCTTCCAAGTCCCATTCAAGTTCTCTACATTTCTATTTCCAGTCGACAGTGTTGGCATATCTCCTGTCTATAGGGCCTATCATCTCTAACCGGGTTTCGATGGTTTCTTTGCTAATGTTCAACGTATGAACAAATAAGCATCGTCACTTTATTATATTTAAACTTGGAATAATAATTTTTCAGACTTTTTGCTATTTCATGTACTTCGATGGCGCTACTTCATTGAGCATACAATTCGACTAGAAGTGCACTCATCAGAGAACATATCCCGATTACGACAAAGCAACCCTTAACACGGTAAGCTCGGTGCGTGGAGCGGGTAATCGACCCCGTAGAAGCCCTAGCATCTCCGCGGTGGCTTACCGTGCCAGCTTTGGTCGGTCTACGACAAACTATATTATCTTACGTGGGTCCAAAATTAGCCTTCCTTGAGGTCTATCAGCGTTCGTAGGGTGCTCAGAATCTAATCGAATCGTTTCATCTATTGACTCAGAAAATTTGATCGAAATCCATCCACAGCTTTTGCAGTTCATCTTGTTCGCAGCCAGAGTGCCTGACAGACACACACAGTGAGAGAAAGACAGACAGAGAGAGAGAGAGGGGGGGGAGGAGAGAGTAAACATCGCTTAATCCGTTGCGTTGTCGGCCATAAAAAAGTGCACGGCCGCACCGCGCAAAACAACATTTCCGGTGCGCTTGCGCTTCGGCTCTGTCATCAGGCATTGTAGCCTAGTGTTCGCATATTCGCCGCACGTATAGGTCCTAGCTTGTTCCATCTGAAGACATCCTGGGTAGCATCCACCACTAAAAAACCCACAGCAGTACAGGACTTCGGCCGACAAACTTCATTCGTTTACGCCGTAAAATCGATAATCTTTGACGCCCGATTAAATTAGCTAGTTCGCATACAAGTAGTAACAGCTCCGGCTAACAACATCTACGCAGTGAGCAACTCTCCGGGTATTTTCCGACTTCACGGCGCTCTACAAATCTTTACCAGTCACACCGCGTAACCTGGGAGTAGGTATTAAAATTAACTGTTTGGGGGACTTTAGTAGCACGATTCAAACAAACGTGAACCGATTGCTCTACGAAATTTAGCACCCGTAAGCCGTGTCACAATGAAAATCGTAAGGCAAGTGTTGAGCGCGATCGGTCATTGGTGCACTCCGTAATGCACGCAATTACCAACTTAGACCGAGTGTACGGTAGTAAAAACACACCTTTGGTTGCATAGTAATAAATTACTGAGTCGTCTTGGCTTGTTTTCACTCTGGCACACATATTAAAACCCACATCATATTGCAAGCAAAATACTGTAAGCCGATGCTGATGTGATTAAAACTCGTTCATCGGCAGCAGTTAATTTATGCGGAGCTATTGCACTTTTTCAATTTCAAAATATTTCGCGACATGTTTCAGATGTCATTCAATTTTCGCCGACGAGCGTTATTTCGCGCAGTTTTTGCGAACGAGGCTGACTGGTCTAACGAATCTCACTCGTCACACGTTCTCTTGATGAAGAGTGATTGTGCATTCAGTTACACGAGGTCGTAACACGGCACGGCCGCGCCCGTCCGTCGCCGACCGGCGTGGATGATGAGGTCGTCGTTAGAGCCTGTCTGAAGGCGCCAGCACTCAGCTCCGCCGTCGCATACCAACACGCAACCGGCAGACGACGAGGAGTGGCCTGCAGACATCTGCTGACCAGCCAGACAGACAGCTGACGACGTCACGCCACTACATCGACAAGGCGCTGCCACCATCAGCATCACCGTGACAGACAGACAACAGCCGAACGACATGGCATTCTTCTCAACACCGCCGGCTCCGATTTCTGCTACCGACGGTTTAGTTCAATCCCGTCCAAGATAATATAGATTCCGAGGCAGTTGGTCTTCAGTCACGGCCATTATAATTACCTGCGACAGTAAAAGAGGTTACTTTAAGGTCCAAATGTGCGTTTTCGGGGGCACACCATTTCCGCTAAATCGCGAAACGATTGTTACGAAGTTTAATTTAATGCACACAAACTGTATTACGAAAAACTAAGTGCGATCGGTTCCTGGCCAAAAATGCCGTGTTTTGTCGACTGTATATAATGCAGTCTATCCCGGATTTCACCATTTTGATATTAAATTTGTTACTGAAAGCTTGGATTGATAGCAATGAGACACACGATGTCTGCCACAACGTAAGTAAACTGTATGCATTTTCACTATGCGGCGTCTCGATATCAACATAACGTAATTTTTTGACTAGCATTGTACCGTTAATGCGATAATATTATTTAATATCTGCGACAGAGTTGACGTATAGAAACTGAAATTGCAGAGATACAGATTACAAAGATAAGGTTGTAGGCCTACACAAATAGCGCTTTACATTTTCTACAACGAAAAAACTCGTCGATGATGCGCGTCATCGTACTCCGTCTGTATAATACCAAGCTTGAAGTTCGTAGGCCTTCCCATTCTGAAAGTATGGCTGATTTTCGGTCAAGGTGTTAAGCGGCCTGATGACCTTGGCCTTTGACCTTTCGACCTCTGAATTTGGTTGCCGGTCACCCGTGTCATAGGCTTCCTTCCTGCCAATTTTCAGCTTGCTATGCCCTTCCATTCTTGACTATAGGGTCAGACACAGGACAGACAGACAGAAGGACGGACTGATACACAACGGCCATCAATGCATATGCCCTACCCTATGGTGGGCATAATAATGCTTATTCATACATCTCTTGAGACATTCGGTCATTTAACCCCTGGACTATTTTACACATTTATCGCGCGTCAGCATGCGCTAGCATACAGAGCGCGATATTGTTATACCATTTCTGTCTCTCTGTCTGTCCGTCACGTTGTGGTATTATACCTATACGAATGCATATATCGTCGAAATTTTTGAACCATGTGGTATGGGCATCACTCTGGTATTTTGACCCCCATTGTCGTTACAAAATTCTAAGGGAATCCCATCGGCGAGGGCGTTAAATATACATGGGTATTAAAAATTGCGATTTTCGATCGAAATCGCAGTTTATCTCGGAAACGGTTGGAGGTAGGCCCATAGTTACTATGGACCATTAATAGGAAGTCATAGGTAGCCGATTCGATCCGTGTCAGTTCGATGACCTTGTGTGACCCGGAAAGGCGGGACGCGATGGGCAAATTTTTCCGGTGGATCAGCGAACGTACCCCTACGTTCAGCCTACGTTCGTACCGTTTGACCTATAGAACGACCAAAATCGGCATGGTGTGAAATAGGGAAAGTTGTGTTTCTATGGGATTAGGTACGCCCCCTTGCCAAGGTGTTGGGCCCCAGCGTTCTCAAAATGTTTGGGACCCCTACACATGCCCATACGGTTTGATCTAGAGCGACCAAATTCGGCATGTAGGCAATGCTTGTGTTATAATGGTTGGAGCTGACTGCGTAACTTGGTAGAGACCACTCGCTTTGTTCTAAATGTTCCTTTCTTTGTATTTTAGTTTCGCGTAATAAGACACAACATTCAACACGATCAGCGCTCAGAGCTCGGTACAAGAGCACCTAGAGAAGC
>Ga0049107_10000347_pt1 | contig 13275 bp, 11 predicted proteins | sample WorMetilPIANOSA1_FD_61187 | JGI IMG/M metagenome (GOLD analysis project Ga0049107, IMG submission 61187) | Marine gutless worms symbiont microbial communities from Max Planck institute for Marine Microbiology, Germany - Olavius ilvae PIANOSA.1 | ecosystem: Host-associated > Annelida > Digestive...
CTCTCTCTCTCTCTCTCTCTCTCTCTCTCTCTCTCTCTCTCTCTCTCTCTCTCTCTCTCTCTCTCTCTCTCTCTCTCTCTCTCTCTCTCTCTCTCTCTCTCTCTCTCTCTCTCTCTCTGTTTTAATGGCCATTTTCCAGGTGAACCTGGGTTAGCCGTTGTTTAGTCAAGCAAAGGATAATGGAGGTGGTGGTGACAACTGGAGCTATAAGTCGTGCAAAGCTCCAGTCAAATCATCGCCACCAACAAACCAACATCAGTTTTTTACAGACTGGATGTTAATGCTAACACAAAAGTGTCCCTAATAAATAACAATACACACACAAAAAAAACCTATGCAAACAGAAAGGACAGACAGAGCCTAGTTTAGTCGCCTTTTATGACATCCGGCCAGGAAACGGAGCAGGTCTATTCTCACAACCCCGAAGCCCACATGGGGCTAATCGCACAGAACCATTGCAATGAGCCTATTGTCCATTAGCCATGACGAGGTTATAAACGTTGTCAATTACCGTTATTAATGAGAGTCTGAGCACGCGTGAAACGGCCGTTGACTGCAGTCATGTGAAGCGGTGTCTTGCCATCATGTGTCTGTAACATGCACACAAACATACATTTAATGTCACAATTGTTATTTATTTATTTTAGTATTTATTTATTTTATTTTATTAATTTACTCAATCAATTTATGTACTAATAATTCTCAGACCAGTAAAGTAACAAAGAAAAAGTAACGTGTTACAAGTTACAACACTAGTAAAACTGAGTGTGGGAGTCACTGCTGGTTGATATGACAAGTCTGCAAGAGGAGGCATTTGCCGATGATGCCCAGACACCAGATAGTTCCTTCGGAAATGAAAAGGAGGGCAGCCTGCCTGTGCTGACTGCAGTTTCCAGGGAGATCTCATGGAGACCTCAAGCTGTATTTCTGGTTGACAAGCTGTACTAGCAGGGAGTGAGTTACACACTAAGACGTGCAAAGCTCCAGTCAAATCGTCAACACCAACAAACCAACACATCCTCTAACAGAAAAAAAACAAAGAAATACTGTAACCGGGATGCTGTAACAACCTTAGCATTGACGTCTGCATGCTCATTGACAAGAATTTCCAGGCAGACTGCTCCATGAGTCGAAGCAGCAGCACAATGCAACGGTGTCTGAAACACATACAATATACAGCCACACCATGGCCCTCCAGTGACTCAACTCTGACGTCATGTTTTACCTTATACAGTGGAATGCACCGAGAAAGATTTCGTCCTATAGCCCTATTAGCACTGAATACCTTCAGAAGTGATATATGCCACAGACAAAAACAGGCTTTGGTTTGTGTCAACTCAGTGAAAGTTTTCTGGGACTTGAAAGGCAGAATCTCTCGCACTGAGATTTCTGTTTATAATTAGCATTTACATGACTGCATATACATTTACTACAAAAAAATTGCATATTAATACTGAAAAGCACAGTACTTCAAAAGGACAATCAATGTTACTGTGTGACGTCTAACAGTTATGGGATCAAATTAACTTTCTCTTCCATCTCGGCAAATTAAACATCACCAAAAATACACGATGCCAGCTGTTTGATAATAACACCGAAAGACAATGTCGCAATGAACAGCACTAGACTTTGAAGTAATCTCTTTCAACTTCAAATTTTTCTCTCAAGTTACTGATTTCGACTGTAGCTACAAATGAAATGTCTAAAATTCAAATGTATAAAGCATTAATTACATGGCCCTTGTTGTTTGGTGTGTCAATGGATGCTCCATGCGCGATCAGCTCACTGGCAACCATGTCCTGACCATTGAGACATGCGATGTGCAGGCTTGTGTTGCCATGACAACTAACCGCATCCACCTCGACTCCGTAATCGAGCAGCAACCTGACGACATTGATCTGTCCACTGGCTGAAGCTGCATGCAGAGGCGTGAACATCTGAATATAGCAAATACAAAATACACTAGACACAGAAGCTGCTACATATGGTGCAGTGTTGACAGAACAACGTCAACCATTTTACGGCACTTTTTCCAGGGCAACCTGGGTGAACCAGCACCAGATATGACTAAAAAACCAACGGCATTGCACAGTAATAAAGTTCTCTTATCTTAATCCAGCCACATGCTCACTGCATTGACACCATTGGCTGTGTGACAGTACCATCCAGCTTGTGACTCGAGCTGGATAGCAAATCTTACGGACGGCAGATTAGACAAATTTTGTCTCATGTGACAGATCAGAGCTTTGACATTGTTGGTTGGGCAGTGGTGGGCAGCAGATGGGGATACAGCATGTAAATAATGAGTCGGAATGCTGGTGATGGGTGGCTGAAAAGTCGAAGTCATGGTCACAGGTCAAAAAGCGATCAGTTTCGACTGTGACTTTAATAGCAGAATTAGGGCTGTCAAACTGTTAACATGTGTTAGAATCGGGTCTTGGACATGTACCAAGTGTTGAATGACATTGACCTTGATTATGACTGTTAGACACCTGTGTCTCTGCACTGCAAGTTAACAACACATCAAACTAACTCAGCAAAGAGCCTCACCACATTCCAACCAGCTGTCACTATGCTCTTGGGGCTAAATGGTCAAACGTCAAGGTCGCAAGGTCACAAATTCATCACCACTTGCTTACTTAACTGACTTTTCCGGGACAGCCCAGGTAAAGACTGTACCAGAGGGTTTGAAGTCTTCAAGTCATGCAAAGCTCCAGTCAAAACACCATCATCAACTTATCAACACTCAATGTTCTACAGGCCAGATGCCCTTCCTGTTGCCCAAGCAACAGTGTCAAAGCACTGAAGGCAGAGTCATAGAGCGTCAGTGATCATTTTCAGTGTGCAAGGTCTGCTGACATGCGTGTACAATTTCGGATAACTGGATTTATAGCTGCCTTTGTTCAACTCACTGACCAAGTATGTCATTGTAACAGAACTACAGAACTATTCAGGGTGAACCAGACAAAATACAATCAGTCAATGAATCAGATGCATGCAAACGTACTTGTTTATCTCGACAGCCGAGTTCTGCTCCGAAGCTGACCAGAAGACGTACAATGTCCACATGACCCATGTATGCTGCCCAGTGCACCGCACGACGATCCTTCTTGTCAAATGTGTTAATTGTTGCACCTTTCTCCAGCAGCAGCTGCGTCATCTTCACACAATAATGTACAGCTGCAGGTCACTGGTATTATTCAGCAATTCCGCTTATGATCTGCAGAAATTACTTTAAAAATGGTCCCAAAAAATTACTATGAAAATCCTTAGCAACTTTTATCTATCATGCCACAGAACATTTCGTTTCTACACGTTGAACAGAAAATTCTACTCCTACACTGTATTTTACATATTCTTTCAGTGCTTTAACATTGTTGGTTGGGCATCCATCCAGTAAAGTAATCGCATACCAGTAATTCCCAAAGGTTCTTTTATGGGAACCAACATAACCTAGAGTAATCTCTGAAAAGAGCGACCGGTTAAACAATTACGACAAGGGATGTGTGTTACAGGAGTTATTTCACGATGAATCCAGTGTAGGCGAAGATAGTGACAGCGAGTCATCATCAGAGGTGCCTTAGGATTCTCAAGAAGCGTCAGATTCGACAGGACGAGAAAGCACATTCATCGGAAGACCCAGTGATGACTCGTGTGTCGTGTTGTGTTGTGATCAGCTGATTCACCAAACTATAGGTTCAGATCGGCGATCTGAATACAAGGTTGAAAAAATTGATAGTAATGTAATGTAATGTAAAAAAAAATTGACTAAAGTGATGTAAAGTGTCAGATAGTGTCAGATCGGGATGATCTGTCAGGGAATTTGGTAGGGTAGGGTTAGGGTCAGTGTTAGGGTTAGGGTCGGGGTTGGGGTCAGTGTTGGGTTGGGGTTCAGGTTGGGGTCTTGATGGGTCAGGATGAAGCAGATGAGTCTGGTGCTTGGCCGTCTTGAATTGACGCTCGTCGTCAATACATCCTTCTAGTTTATGTATTGTTTGAACAATGAGAAAAAATACGTCCAAAACTAAACACAAAATAAAATGCTAGTATGAAGAATGATAATAGTGAAAATGATGATGACTGAGATCCACTGGTAATGTTCAGCGATGAAATCTTGACCGCAATCCACTCCAAACCAGAATACACGAAGAACAAGTTATTATAAATGTCCGGACCGGATGAGCTTCACTCCAGCGTGAATTCTGCAGCTGCAGCGAACAAGATACCTCGAGGTGGCCGTTGAAAGCAGCATGGTGCAGGCTGGTACGCCCAGACCGGTCGGACACGTTGACATTGGACAAGAGAGGGATGATGAACTCGGCGCACTTGACCGCATTGTTGGCGGCTGCAACATGCAGCGGAGTCTGCCAGTTCTTGTCGCGAGCATTGACATCGGCCTGGTGCCGCAGCAGCACTTCCACCGTCTCCTGCTTCCAACCATTACACATAATTACGTTACACGTTGCATTATCACACAGTCTTCAGTGCTTTGACACTGTTGGCTGGGTGACAGGAAGGACATCTGGCCTGTACAAAAAAATTCTGCACCAGCAATCGGAAAAGGTTATTATTCCTTGGAAGACCTGGCTAAACATGGAGTAAATCTCTGGAAAAATTGGCCAGTTAAACAAAAACCAAACACAGCAGCAACAGTAGTTTTAAGGTGGCCTGAGTAACAAACTTCCACACCACCACAATACAGTGAGGTAAATAACCTCCAACAAAATGTCTGGATAAGACTGACAACCGTTATGGCTTTCAGTGTGGAAATAAATGTATCACTAAACTGTTGAGATAAAATAAATATCATAGGGCAAAGAAATTGCTAAAGACGCGTCCTAATCAAGGACGCACCTTTTAAGGCATGTTTAGTGATGACTGTCTGGACAATGACAGGGGACACTCCTCACTGAGGACTGCTGCTTCCCCTGGCACATTGGGGCTTGGAGGACTCGAGGACCCGGATGATTGTTAATCGGGAGAGGAGCCTGCATGGGTAAGAGCAGTCACCCTTCCCATAATAGGAAAGGGGACACATGGCCTTCTGGTCGTGGCTAATGGGGGTTCCAAAATTCCCGGGGATAAAACTCAGATGTGGGTCACTGGACGTCCGAGAGGCAAACCAACCTGTGACCAATCTCAAAGACTGACACTGGGACCTCTGGACTGTAAAGCTACCGGTAAAGCCACAGCTATTAAGCCTCTGTTATATTATATTACTTTATAGTGGCAGATCTTTATTGCGCCCATTAGACAAATTTTCTTTTGTTAATACGAGGGAACCCCTGACCAACAGCATGGTGTCATGGGTAACCTTTGTCCTTCGATGCTGGGCAGCCCTAAACTGGCTCTGTAGCCTAAACTGGCTGTGTAGTGGTCATAGGGCTCATGTCCTTGGGTGCACTCGTCTGGTCGTGCAGTGGCTTCGAGATGAGAATCTTTAGGTTCAGAGGAAACTTGGCTGACTGCGTGAAGGCTGTGGGAGGCCTTTGTCCTTGGATATAAGAGAACCCTCGATTGCTGCACGGAGGTCGCGGAAGACCCCTATCAGTTGATATGTAGGAGCCAAGATGAGCCTCTGGAGAAGAGATGCTGCTCATAACTCTTATGGGTGCTACCGTACTCGAATCCAGGTTCGCTGGATGAAAAGTCCAGCACGTGAACCGATGAGACATGGATGCTCCTCACTGGAATGATATACAGGGTCCTTTTTTCCAAAGACGGTGTAGTATCTAGTCTGTATCAATGCGGCAGACTTACAACACTCTTGGTGCAGCACGCCCTGTGCAACGGCGTCAACCAGCGGCTGTCTTTGGTATTAACACGAGCTCCATTCAACAGCAGCAGCTCAGCTATCTCGGCTTCTCCACAGAACGCCGCAGCATGCAGGGCGCTTCGCTTCTCCGAATCCTGCACATCCACACAGTTGCACCAACCGTAAAACAAAATGTTTATCTTCTATCAAACCATTTACACTATTTTGTAACTGCTGTCACTGCAGTTTTTCAGTTTATCCTGCATGCTAAATTCAATGTCACAAAACAGATATTAAAATGGTAACATAACAACTTTCCACGCACTTTGATGCTGTTGGCTGGGTGACAGGAAGGGCATCAGGCTGCAAAACTTCCACTCCAACAATCCTCAAAGTTTCATCTTCAGGTGAACTACGGGATATCAACAGGACCTGGAGTGGCTTCAGGAAACATGAGCCAGTAAAACAGAAAAAAAGACAGCAGTAGCAAATACTCTAGTTCACACCGCGATGCACTGCTACCTGTACAACGTGCACACCTATTTGGGGCAATTCGGAATACCTGAATTCATTTCTACACACGTGCCTTGGCAGGCAGGCAGACGTGGCTTCAGTCTCTATGTCTTCAGACCCCTTCAGTATTTGACGTCGATGGTTCGGCGACAGGAATAGCATTTGGTCTGTGAAAAATCATTGCTTCAGCAATCCACAATGGGTCTCCTCTGACTGAGTGTGTGAGTAGGGTTTAACGTCCCCATCAACACATTATGGGTCATTTTGGAGACCAGTCTTTCTAGTCACTCACTTGCACTGGTACTGACAACCTAACCAGATCAACCAAGAGACAGAACACATACAAACGCAAACTAACGCAACACAATAAGTGGCCCTAATAAACAGCACAAAACACTCAACAAGCTGTGCGGGAGGCCGACACAATATGCCCCGCCCCCTGCAAGTTCACCTATGACTTTTTGATCTTGAAAGTGGTGTCCGAGTCACGTGTGACGGGGGCTACCTCTGTGCCAATTTTAGTCTTCCTAGGCCTCTACGTTCCCGATGTATGCGACAGACAGACGTTAAACAGACAGACGTCAGACGCGCGTCATTGCTTAATGCTCCCTACCCTAGGGGCGGGGGCATAATAACCTACGTTAAGAGACGACAGACAGGGCCTGGAACTGGAAGCCTTTGGGGGAGCCGGCCTAAAGTGGAGTAATCTCCGGAAAACAAGGTCAGCTGAACAAACGGAAAGTCGTGGCTGGGCGGGCCTATCTGAAACTACCTGGTAGTTGACGTCCTCCTTCTTGTAGAGGATGGCTCGCACCTCGTCCGGATCGCCGTTGAAACACGCCTGAACCAGCGACGGCTACAAAACCACAACGACTGCAGGACTACAGGAACAACACTGAGAGACAGAGACGGACGGCACACAGCTTACCGCCGCCTCGAGGTCGGTCTGCGGCCGAGAGACGAGCTGCTTGATGACGCCGAAGCTGCGACTGAAGCACGATCGCACCAGAGTCGGCGCATCCGAGAACGCCGCCGCGCCTCGGTCCGACGCCGACCCACTGCCACAGCCGAACGCCGACGACGCGCAATCCACCACCTCCATCGCTTCCGCTTTTTCCACGCAAACTGACATCATCCGGTGGTCGTCTCAGCTACGACGTCTTTCTCTGGCAGTCAGCCGAGCCGCAGTAAGATGGCAAACGCTGGAAGAAGTCGCATCGTCCACTACGTACGTTCTGTATTGGTAACCGACCTATTATCGAAGTCGCGTTAACCATCCGAAGGGAACAATAAGTGGCAGCCAGTTCAAGTCAGCAACATACCGGGTAAGTTCTCGGGCAGAAGTTTCCAACCTCACCTGACCTTCCAGTTTTGAGGTGGCACGTTATATGCCACCGTAATATGCTAGCGCAGCCATCCACAGCCATTGAGATACAACATTCCATTCAGCCTAAACGTCGTATTACTGTCCGCAAGTAATTAAGGCAGTGTTTGCTGTTGTTTGCAGAAACACTATCAACGTTCATTATCGGACAGGACTACAATACTGCGGTCCCTTAAAGCGGACAACTGCATTTCCGATTAATGCCGTATCGTGCAAACGGAATTCGCCTGACTCAACTGCACAAACCGCACACTTACTTCGGGAGACTAGCCACTAGGAGCAAGTTGGGTCAGAGAGGTGATGCCTGTATAAACATCCGTGATCAGCAGATAGCAGGCCGAGGTACGGCGGAGGGGAAGCGACTGTAGCTTACTGCATCCTGTTTGACATCAATACCAAGCGACGAAGCCGAGACAGGGAGTGGGGGTTGGTGGGTGAGCGGGGCTGTAAATCTGAGGGTAGCGTAACGGTGGTCACAGCTGCTGCCCGTGAATCATAAGCCCACACTTCCAGCACCATGCACATACAGTGCAAAACACAGAACCAAACAACGTCCATGAAATATTAACATGATCGCTGTAATTGCACGTAACAGTTTTCTTTACCGCGCGTGGCTAACGAAAGTGGTATACGATGTCCTTCTGTCTGTCCGTCACACTCATGCACTGTGTTAGAACGGCTTAACTTAACCAATTTTCGTCGCAAAGTAGCCCGCTTCCTTCTTTATGATCACAATTTGACTTATAATCAAGTTTATTAGATTACTGAATAAATGGTAGCTGAATCTACTGATGCCCAATCAGTGCAGTCCTGTCCTGTAACAAGCTGTGCAGGAGGCCGCCACAATATGCCCCCTCCCCCCTGCAAGTTGACCTTTGACCTTCTGACCTTGAAAGTGGTGTCCGAGTCACGTGTGACGCGGGCTACCTCTCTGCCAATTTTAGTCTTCCTAGGCCTCTCCGTTCTTGACTTAGACCCGATGTACGCGACAGACAGACAGACGTCACACGCGCATCATCGCTTAATGCCTCCGCCCTATGGAGGCGGGGGCATAACAACATTTGCTATTACTTCAAAGGAACGGCGGAAACCGATGGCAGTTGTGATAACTGCTGGCATTGTTTATATGTAATTTGCTGTTCAGAAAGTGAAGTAAAGTCCTGCCGAAAGTGCTAACGTTAAGATAGTTAAGACTGGTCTGATGCCTCTGTGACTGCAGTCTATGTGGCTGAGTGTAAGCATATAGACAGCGACAGAAGGCAGAAGCTGTGGCAGGATGCCAGTAGTAGTTTCATGGGCACCGCAAGAATTCATTATACAGCCCAGCACCCATGAATTGAATGAATAAGCGTCAGTTATTCAATCAGAATTATATCATAAACTTCCATCTATGTTTGTAATCTGACATGGAGACTGATAACAGAAAAAAACTGAACTGTCATCTAACGTTTGAAGATCCAGTTAAATAATCTTGCTATATTAATGTGCTATAAGAGATAATACTGGAGGCACCCATCAAACTACAGACAACTTGCTGATGCTGAACTTTGTAGTTGTACAGCCCTCCTTTGATAAATGCCCGTAGCAGATGGCATTCTTTGCCCCAAATGGGCTCTTGAAGTCAAAGGACATGCACACTCTGTTACAGTGAATCACCATAAGGGCACCAGTGCCTAACGAACAGCATAAACGGGCACAGGCTTTCTCTATATTCAGCCCACTCTCCAAATCAACAAAATTAAATGCATTCTTGTTTCTGGTTCCTGTTCTCTTGAAATACATCAACAACGACAACAACAACAATAACAAGCTGTAGGCGGGCATCCGCCACGATATGCCCCCACCCCTCTCCTCCCTCTGTGGGCGCCAAAGCGCCTAGCGCTGCGGAGCACACCGCAACGTAGCTGTATTTTCCCATGCCCAATACGTTCCCACGCTCACCGCTGCAGCTGCCTGATGCGTTAAGGCCGCGGTGAGTAAAGCGGCCTAGTGACTTTGATCTTTTGACCTTTAAAGTGGTGTCCGAGTCACGTGTGATGTGCCAATTTTAGTCTTCCTAGGCCTGTCTGTTCTCGAGTTAGGCCCGATGTACCCGACAGACAGACGTCAGACAAAAGCATCGCTTAATACCCCCGCCTATTAGGGGCGGGGTATAATAATGAATGCATGTGTAAGGCACAATTTAAAACAGTCCTTAAATGTGCCACATGTTACATCATCAAGCTGGCACAGTGTGTTTTAAGCTTCCATGCAAATGTCTGGATGGAGATAGTCTAAAGTTAAGAAGTTAATGGACAGCCTCATATCCCTGCAGCCGACACTGCAAAAGCTATGGTGCCAATGATGGTTCTACTTCTCAATAGTGACAATTTCATACAGTGGCTATTTTACCAATTGCATTCTTTGAAGCTTAGCATCATAACAATTGGAACCCCCAACCAACGCACCGTTGCAGTGCGTTGGATGGGACGGCATAAAATTAATCACCCGGATTCATAATCAATAGTGCCACCTTGTTTACATGTTTACCCCAAAAGAGACTTCCAGAAATTCCCAGTGGTTGGCAGATATCATCGAGTTATTATGCACTGGGAAATGACACAAGAAACTCAGCTATTGCTGATGATGCATTTGTGCAATATACAATGGTGTGACTGACTCTCTAAAACACGCCCCTCCCCATATGTATTACTGTGCCACATAAGTAGTGTGTCTGCTGTTGTCATGCCCATCGTGATGGACGGCGTGGCTGAACTCCTAAAAACAAGCCCTACGCCGAATTCTGTTACTCTACGTCAAAAGGTGAAAACAAATAAAGGGGAACCCAAAAATTGGGGAACACTAGTGATGGGAGGTGTGGCTGCCCTAAAAAAACACCCCCACGTGTTACCTTGCCAAACGTGGTCATTCTGTGTTAAAGGGTGTAGGCTTAAGCATAAACAATGAGCCCCCATAATTGGGAAATGTTGGGGCTCTGCCCACTTAGGATGGGAGGTGTGGCTGACCCCAAGAAACATGCCACTCCCCCACATGTTACCTGGCCAAACTTGGTCATTCTGCATTAAAGGGTAAAGGCCTAAATAGAGCACAACCCCCAAAATTGGGGAATAGTGGGGCTCCACCCCTTTGCAACTGGGGCGTGGCTAACCACCTAAAAACAGGCCCTCTTCCCCATGTGTTACCATGTCAAATTTGGTCGTTCTGCATCAAAGGGCACATGTACATATAGAAAGGAATCCCCAAAACTGGGAAGCGCTGGAACCCCAGCCCCCTGCAGTGGAGGCATGGCTGTCCCCTGAAGTACGACCATCTCCAACGTGTTAACCTGCCAAAGTTGGTTGTACTAGGTCAAACGGTTCCAGCGTAATGAAGAAGATCCTTGTTAAAAATTTGACCCCTTGCGTCCTGCCTTTAAGGTCACTCAAGGTCATTGTAACCGACATGGATCAATCGGCTGCCTATGACTAGGGCTGTTACTGTTTTAAAACTGAAACCGAAAACCGCGGTTTTAACTTGAACCGCAACTAAACCGCAGTTTTCTAGCAGCCATGTGACGGTTTTTCTCAAATTTCAAAAATGGCCCAGCCCTGTCACAAACGTCCCCAAACAACAGCCTAATTATCGCCTCAGCCCGACTCCCGCCAGCACCGTTTGAAGTGAATGACTGACTGCCCGGAGTGGAGTTGCCAGACATCCTAATTACTTGCCGTGACAAGTCGACATTTGTGCTGCTGTCGGCGCCGTCAGGACTGACGTCGTACATACAGGTGGACTCACAGCCATGCAGACAAATATGTGAATGGAGGGGGAGAAAGTAGACTGACTGACGCACACGTTTCTAAGAGAGATCGTCATGATTACTATTCAGGTAGCGAAGGCGGTGAACAATAGGCCTACATGACCCAGCGTGATCAATTACATATTGCATAAAACGGACGTGCCTTTGTACTTTCGTCAATAGCACAGTTGAAAGCCTGCACCAGTGCGGTGCCCGTCATTGATGCACTTTTTTGATCCAAACTCAGTTTACTGGGTTGCTCACTCGCTGTCGATGTAGGCCTTACCTATTTGCTTCTGATTTCAGCTCATGACGAATATGTTATGTACCGAAGTCACATGTTTGCTGTTTGTAGGCCTAGGCCTAGGCAAATTGCTATATGAACTAAATGTATGATCCAATGTTTTCCATTTGTAGGTTTAGATCATAAATAACACTCATTGCATATATGGCAAAGAAAACATAGTAATTTGCAATGTTTAATGGAACTCTCGAAAGTCCAGTAGAAACAAAATCAGTGATTATTTACTTACTCACCCATTCGCACAGTGCACAGGAAATGACGTAATTTTCGAACTGTGCAGCAAAAATAAACGTCATTAATGGCTGACAATTTGTAATTTACGCAGTGACTATGGAGTAATAAAGTGATTTTCTGATGTATAGCCACGTCGACTTAACTGCGACGGTACTTAACTGCTGTTTACCAATGACTCGACATAAACTATATAGGCCTAAGTTGGCACGGTTCTCTGATAACATTATTACGTTAAACGTAATAATGTTATCACAGAAGCGGGTAAAGCAAACCATTAACTGCAAACGTAATATGTTTGCAGTTAATGGTTTACTTTACCCATACTTCATGTAACAACCGAAACCGGGAAAAACCGAAACCATGGTTTTCTGTGAAAACTGACCGAACCCGAACCGTAAATGGAACAGTTGAACCGTAACAGCCCTACCTATGACTTCCTATTAATGTTCCATAGCAACCATGGGCCTACCATCACAAAAATTTCTCACCCCCGTGTACTCCAAGTGTGGTCTTACAATTATCCTGAAACCTTCCATATCCAAATGCCTGAAATTTCTTTTGACCATTCCCAAGACTGATGTCTTTACTGGCAGATTTCAACACCGTAAACTTTGCTTCGTATCTGATGTAATGTATTTTCCCAAATCTTTATCTTCAGTAGTAACTAGCAAGCAGTGATTAGTTATTGGAGTTAACTCCACACCACTATCCTGCACACAAATAGTACTGTATATTATAATTATGTCCAATATGCATTACCTTGCAATTTCTGGGTTAAACTTCAATAACCATTTATCCAACCATACATTCATCTTATCCAGATCCTTTGGCAATGATAACTATCATGTACATCACAGTGTCACACACCAAATCTTCGTATCATCAGCAAACATACATATGTTGTTTCTAATTCAATTTGGCAGATCGCTGATAAACAGCAAAAAGAGAATCAGCCCCAATGCAGATTCCAGCGGCACACTGCTCAGTACTAGGACCCACTTGGAAAAACTGTTTCTAACCCTTACTCTCATCTTCCCGGAGTGCAAAAAATTGTAATCCAGCAAGCAACATACCTGAAAGTTTTCAGTTTCTCAATCAAACGTGCATGCAAAACTACATCAGAGGCCTTCTATAAAAATTAGTCCCGTGGGGGACTGATGGTCGACTTCCCTTGATTGGAGATTTTTGATCCTTGATCCTTGAATAGGCTCGTGACCTTGACCTTGACCTTGGATCCGGCCATACGGCATACCGTCGTGCATCACTCATCGACCTCTACCTACATACCAAATTTCATTGAGATCGGA
>Ga0049107_10000348_pt1 | contig 13272 bp, 11 predicted proteins | sample WorMetilPIANOSA1_FD_61187 | JGI IMG/M metagenome (GOLD analysis project Ga0049107, IMG submission 61187) | Marine gutless worms symbiont microbial communities from Max Planck institute for Marine Microbiology, Germany - Olavius ilvae PIANOSA.1 | ecosystem: Host-associated > Annelida > Digestive...
GTGTCATTTTAATTCGCTAGGTGGCGCGACGTGACGCTCGGTAATGATAACGGGACGGACGGACAGACAGAGTGCGACGCAATATGCGGCCCCCTCCTAGGGAGGAGGGCCGCATAATAATGCCAGGAAGGAAGCCCGTGACACCGGTGACCCCATTTACAGGTCAAAAAATCAAACACTTGTCTGGGGTGTGGAAATTTCGGCGCCGCACAGCTTGTGTTTTACAGGGACGTTAATGTCCAATGGACGATTAGCTGAAAAGTTCTGGGTGGTTGGTTAGTTAAGTTAAGTTGGTGTTTTACGGCACTTTCAGCACAAACAGGCTATATCATGCCTTAGAAGTAGGAAATGTATCACATAGGGCCGGGGAGAACACAAATATCATACAATAAAACAACGAAAGAAACAATAAACCAACACAATCATAAGCTCTCTTCGGCCTGGGCTTTATGTAGATGACCCCCTCGCCACAGTTAGGCTTCCTTTGAGGGGTCTTTCTAGCCAATCATTTGGCAAGTACTGACAACTTAACTAGAACAACCAAAAGACAGAACACATACCAACGAAAATTAATAATACATAAAAAGGGGCCCTAATAAGCAACATTAAAGCATGCTAAGATATAAAACAAAAACTTGACCTGGTTTAGACGCCTTGGTCAGGAAATGGAGCGGGTCTATTCTTACAACCCCGGAGCCCGCACGGGGCAGCTCTGGGTGGCTGTTCAAGTCACCACTTGCAGGGGGCGGGAGCATATTCTATCGGCCCCACTACAGGCCACTCAGCTTGTTACTGAATGTGAATAGCTTCAGAATCCAAACATTCAATTAAATCAAAACCAGCATACACGGTAAACAACAGCAAATTCCTTTATATTATAATAACAGCAGTCATTACAACAATGACTGATCATACATCGACCACTATAACTTATTATTTTCCATTTTATCAATTACTACTGCGAATATTATAACTGCCACGCTTACAAAATAAACTACAAGGGCACTCCTTAGAGAGCACATACCGACAGCAAAGCAATACATAGACACAGTGACCCGCTGAAGTCCCGACCTGGCGGTCACTGGTCGACAACTATAAACATTCTCTCAAATACTGCAGTATGACAGTACACAGGGGGTACATTAGGATCCATGGGAATCCTTTCCGCTGGTGGACAATGGTACTCAGAAATTCATTTGATTTGTCCGAATCGCACATTCTCTCGATCTGCAAAATTTCACTGACGTCTGTCTGCCTCTGCCCAGGACTTATACGAGTTATCCCACTAACAGATGCACACACACACACACACACACACACACAAAGAGAGAGACAGACAGTAACCATCTCATTATCTCCTCATCGTCAGAATAATAAAATTAGCTTTAGAGACCATTGGGTTCCCTTCAGTGCTCCGACACTGTTGGTTGGGTGACAGGAAGGGCATCCAGCCTGTAAAAAGTTGGGGTGTTGGTTTGCTGGTGGTCACGATCTGCACGTCTTATAGCTCCAGTTGTCACCATCACTTCCATCATCCTTAGTTGCAATATAACCGGCTAACCCAGGCCCACCTGGAAATGGCCATTAAAATGGAGAGAAAGAGACTCATTGGGCTTAGCAGTGAACGCTACGTGGCTACACTATCATGCTACCAGCACCCACAACTAACAACTGACTACCAGGTGGTTGTGAGATTTGTCGACGACTAGTTACATGTTCCTCGTACAAGTGACTTTTAACGCAAGTGGGTACAGCAATTGCAGAAATGCAAACTCATTCATATGCTACACATAGCTGCACAGTTCAGGTAATAATATAATTTCCTGGGAAATAAGCAGGTATATCGGTAGTATTTCAAGTACTATCATATATGTCAACGTTGTCGGCCAGATATACAGATCAGCTGTCTCTCAGAAAGTCGAGAGGCTCCACATTACAACTGCCTGTCTACTGGGCACATAACAGCAAATTCCTTGTACAGCCCTAATGCTGACACAACCCAAGTAAGCTGGTATCAGACTTATCAGAGACTCTCTGTTACCATCTGGTGATCATTTATTAATCTTTGCCATTTACAATAAGCCACCATTTTACTTTCTTCCCGTTTGCCTTTAGTGCTTTGAAACATTCAGATAGGCAGTAAGGCATCTCGCCCACAAGAAATGATATGCCAACTTTTGTCCGTCGTGTGTCACAGTCTTTTATACAAGACTGTAGCTGAAGTTGTACATTCACCGATTTACAACATCAAGACTCAAGGAACTGCATGCCACAGTGTACGGCAGTATTAACAGTGTTATTCGCAACGCGCATGTCCAGTTCTGATTGCAGCACAGTAAAGGTCCATTCACACACCATTTGCGCGCACACAGGTTTCCGCAACGTTTCAGTAGTAGGGTCGACGAGGATTGTTCTGTAACAGGCAAAAACACAGAACCATTATTATTATGTTCAACATTCAACAACTACTTACCTTATTTTATCCTATATTCTGGGGAAGACATTTTTCCGCCAAGCACTGAGGCCTCTAGCAGGCCCAATGCACATCCCAACATCTGCTCGGAAAGGAATGTATGACTGAATTCTGCAAACGGCTGAAAGCTGCTAACTGTTATTGAATCAAACATTTAGAAATCAATATGTTTGGCATTTGAACCAAACTACTTATAGCTACAGAACAAAGTATGTTTTCAGTCATTTACATATTTCTATGATTTTCTTTAGTCCCAGTTGAATTGTAGGGTGGTAACTAGCTTTGTTAAGTGGTGCCTTATTTATTATGCCCCCGCCCAGGGGCATTAAGCGATGATGCTGTCTGACGTCTGTCGCGACGCCGTACATCCGGTCGGTGGGCGGTGTGTGCAGCCAGCCAGCAGCATGACACGTATGGGCTGATCGGGCCCGGCTCGGCCGGCCTGGGTCAAGGCTGCCACTGTGCACTTCCGTCGCAGGCCTGGGCATATTGTGGCGGCCGCCCGCCTACAGCTTGTTAACATTATTATTTCTTTGTTTCTATATTTTGCCAAAATGGCAGCACAGAAATATACAAGTAGAATGAAAGCATAAAACACATTACATGCACTACACAAAAACAGCAGATGCAGGATTACAAATGTGATGACGATGATTTGGTTAAAGCTGAGTTAAGGTCACAGCACAAAGTCGCAACCATGGCTAAGTGGTTAAGGTGATGGATGGATTTGCACCCAGCGAGCCTGGGTTCACCTCCTGCTGGTATCCATAGGAGTCATTCGTGGTGGAAGGAAGGGGCATCCAACCAAAATTGCTACCATGCACCAGTAAAACTCCTACTTATCTTGGTAGGCATGTCCGAGGGCTAGAACAAAGGAGTCAACAACGTCAAAATTGGACGACCTTTTAAAGTCACAGCCGATATCTTTATGATTGTGAGTAACAGCCCTGATCATGCCAGCCTCCACTACCAAACCGCAATACCACCATTACAACGGTGAAGAGTTTAAAATGGCATTTGTTACCAGCGGATTTGGTCGAAATCTGTACGCAAGCATCATTCGTTTGCGGTATGCCTCAAATTCGTCGTCGTCTTTTTCTGGTTCAGCTGGTCTCTCCATGCCGAGGCCTTGTCCGTCCAGAGACTGTAAGCCTCTGTCATACACACGCAATACAGAATCGTATCATATCTTAATTATTAACCACTGGGTACCATTATAACACAATGTTCTATGTATTAGCATTTCTAATGCAGGTTCCCCAAATCGGAAAACCCAGCTAAGCTGGGCATCTGTTAGTCCTGAAAACCTGGGTTAAACATGGTCTGAAATGCGGGTATTCAGGGCCGAGCCACGAGTTCACGATTCGTGCACATTCAACATTTACTGTCCATTGAGAGTCAAAGCAGCACTGATGACCACCCTTCCACATCAGCACCTCTTGCCCGCCGATGACAGTAAGTAAGTAAGTAAGTAAACGTAGATTTATATAGCGCATCAACAAAAAATCTCTAATGCGCTGTAACAGTCCAACAGTGTCAAAGTGTACCGACAGACACTGACAGTAGTAATGCTAACAATACTGTTGGTTAGGAGTACCTAATGTTTTGCTTACGGTGCAGTTTAGTTAAAAGTTAAGACTTATCTTAGGTTTTTCACAGTTATAACAACAAACAGGAAACGGAAATCGAAATCAGAGTTTTGAATTTTCAAAAGCCGAAGCCCGGCTTTGAGCAAAGCACCCAGGTTTAGAAACCCCACTATGTTCACTGTCACTACATCTCAGACACATGTAGGTTTAACTTCCAGTGTGCCACCATCATCACTGACAAGTATGGTGCTATCAATGCCAACAGCAACAAAACAAACTCATTTACCGGCCTTTAATCAAGGTTAAACTGAGTTAGCTGACACCAGAGATACACAGTTCATATTCAGCTGATGGCATGTTTATTGCTATTACTGTCGCTCCATTTCTCCCAAATCGTTTCCTTCCATTTACATACAATCCACAGCATCCCTCAGATTTAAGTGCAAAAAAACATTCATATCCTTGTCCACAACCTCTTTCCATGATTTCTTGGGCCTATCTCTCGGTCTGGCACCCTCAAACTCCAAAATAACACGTTTTCACCCAATCACTGTCATCCTTTCTTAAAACATGTCCGTACCATCACAGTCTATTTCTTTGTACCACTTTTACCATGTCTTCTACTCCTAACCGTTGTCTTAACAACATCAACAACAAAACAGTAATTAGTCTACGGCATTATTCACTTAGCAAACTTTTTGCTATACCAGCAGTCTATATTAGAACTGTGATAATAAAACAGCAAATACAAATGTAAACAAACTGTAATTCATCTACAACTTATAACAGTGAAATGACACATCAGTCAGTCAGTCATGTACACTTAGCCTTTGCGGCCGTAGCGACTGCCGTCCACTGCAAACCATCTTGTGCCAGAGAAAATGTATTGGACAGAGACAGGCCAATGTCAGTAGAGATGTGATCAAGCCAGGTGGTTCTAGAACGTCCACTTGACCACTGCCATGTTTTGAGACACATCTCTCTCTCTCTCTCTTTGTTTTAACGGCCATTTTCCAGGTGAACCTGGGTTAGCCGGTGTTTATTGAAGCAAAGGATGATGGAGGTGGTGGTGACAGCTGGAGCTATAGGTCGTGCAAAGCTCCAGTAAAATCATCACCACCAACAAACCAACATCCAGTTTTTTTACAGGCCAGATGTCCTCCCTGTCGCCCAACCAACAGTGCCAAAGCACTGAAGGGAAAATTATCACATTCCACGGACTTGCTTACCCCAAGCTCACCTGGGGGTCTTCCAACTTTGTCTCTGACCACTAACAGCTCCTGGTAACCTTGGGGGAGGGTTGCCATGAAAGCCCTCCGATGCCAGCAGCCCAAAACACATCGAAAACGGTAAAAATAACGAACGGTGATTATGCCTTTAAAACAAACGACTCTTACTTGTTGACGGGATTTTTGATGCCCTGTCCCTCGGAGCCGAGGCCCTCGCCCTCCTTCCAGCCCATCTTCTGCAGCATCTGAAAGCCGACGTTCTCACAAGTCAGCTTGAACTGCCGGTAGTCGGAGTGATCCGGCTCGCGGCCCTCCTTCAGCGCCTGTTACATGTGTCACAACAACCGACGTACAATGCATTTTCTAAACACAAGAGTCGATGTAATCATATGAACCGGGATTTAAATATAATCGACTTAATTACAAATCCAACTTGCAACTAGAATAGCACTCACAAGAGTGCATACCTCCACCGAGGCCAGTGATGTTGCCAAATTGTTACTATTAACACGTTGACCGCGAGGGGGTTAACACATCCCTCGCCGGGTTAGTGCAGACATGACAGAAATGTATACACATCCCTCATACTGCCACATAAGGCGCCACTCCAGCGTACGAGTAATGCTGCCTGCTGCGCCTCAAGAATAAAGTACACATGCTGCCACCTGGTGAATGAAAATAAAACAATCATGGACTTCTTATATGGTGATGTCAGCATTCGGCAGCTAGTGTAGGAGTTTGGGGGGGTTTGACCAGGGCAGCCAAAATGGTGGCCGCAGTCAACGTGTTAAACGAAGGCCAGATAACACATCCTCCCACGCTTAGTATGGTGGTGCCTCCACCTAAACGTATAACTGTAACTGTAACCCTATCCTAACCCTAACGCAACATGATCCAAAATCTAATGGTTTCTTCTGTGGCCCGTGTGCCACCTTTCCACCAAATTTTGTGCAAATCGGTCGAGTAGTTTTTGTGTAAACTGCTAACAGACAAACTAACACTGATGAAAACATAACCTCCTTGGGACAGCTAAATACTGTATAGTAGTTTTTGAAACAACCGCTCATTTTATTAACGCTTGTGACCGTTTCATGTCTCTAACACAAAGGCCTGCACGGGGCTATATAATATTCCCAAACCCAGATGTACTCACACATTATGTCCCCAAACCCACCATTCCAAACACGTGTTCACTTGTCCAACCCGTCTGTGATTTATTTACGTAGTCCTATCAGTAGTAAGTGTAAATGAGTTCTATCTTGTTGGTAGGTTGGCAAAGTAAATGACTTCTTCATCAGACACCAATACTAAAGCGACATTTATTTAGTACTGTTTTTACACTGCGCGCTAGCTGCGGCGCCGGCGCAGTGTATTGTAATCGGTCTTGTCTGTTTGTGGGTGGGTTTGTTACCACGATATCTCAAAATTGCATGCATCGATCCTCACCAAACTGGGTTTGTAGGTAAAGGTAGTGACCATCTCCAGCTGATTAAATTTTAGCCATCCCACGCCCCTGGGAAGGGGGTTTGCGGTGGAGTGAAATTTTTGGACCCGCCTTACTACAGCCAGAGCACAGTATTTGCGTCTCCTCCGAGCGCTTTTTCATTTGTTTAGTGTTCAGACAAATACTGAACTCTATTTGCCAAAGGAAACATCGATGGATTGGCCATGTTTTGAGACAAGCTGGACTTCTGCATGAAATTAGTGAAGCCAGAATGAGAGGTAAACCAATGAGAGGGAGAAGAATTCAAATGCTATATGATTGGGCAAATGACGGCGGCTTTGTTGCACTTAAACAGGCAGCTGAGGTTAAAGAAGGAACTCAGAACTCAGCCCAGGCTTCCAACACTTGGAAACACAAGAGTGAAGTTCATTCACTACATTGAGACTCCGTTGTATTATTTGTCTTCAAACTGCCTCAGTGCATTGACACTGTTGGTTGGGCAGCAGGAAGAACATCCGGCCTGTAAATATTGAGTATTGACATGCTGGTGACAGTAAGCTGACTGCAGAGATTTGCATCCAATTCCAGTCAGATCATCACCATCATCAGCATACAAACACGCTGTTCCCTTCAGAATATTGAAACAGTTCAAGAACAGACAAGAAATACGCTGATATCTTATCTCCGAGCACTTTGAAATTACGTGATTCAAAACGTCAAAACTCACGTTGTAAGTCTCCATGAATTTTTCCAGTTCTTCCGGTGGCAAGAAGTCTCCAAGATGGTGCTTGCCGCGACCCATCTGAGTCAACTTTTCCGCCCAGTCTGCAACAGTTTTCACGAATGCACACTGCACCAGTTGAGACAACTAATCAATGTAGACATACTACTACACTGCCAGATGTACAAGCTATACAAGCCAGTGCCAGATTGTAAAACCATTCTGGATTTTGCCGCAGCAAGAGGTGATAAAGAGGAGACAATCAGAACGCTAAGACGTCCAACCATTTGCATCCAATTCCAGTCAACTCATCACTGCCAACACCCGGCTTTTTACAGACCCTTGGCAGAAGTAACTAGGATTCCCTTAAGAGTGGCACAATTTCCTCCCAGTGGCGGCTACATTTACGTACTGAATTAGACTGCACTTTCTGGTCTGCTATTTGTTTGGTTTCGGCAGCTGTTGTGATTGAGGGTTACAGGATGCTCCGGGCAGATTGCACTTCCTAGACTCCTCGACAAAGGCTGCTGCTTGTTCTGGGTGCATTACTGGTCGGGCAAAATTAAACGCGAATGGGCAGTGTCAACCTCCTACCTGCCCATCGTAAGTAGCTCTGACATGTGCCTGGGTTGCCCAGGCACATGTCAGACGTGAAACTAAGACAGGAGGTAAGCAAGGCTGAATGTTGCTGTTGGCTCTGGCTGAGGTGTCAGCCAAATCGGGAGAAATTTGACAACTCGGACTGGGTGACAGGAGGGCATCTAGCTTGTACAGAAAATCACACTTTAGCAATGTTTAGGATCCTTGATGGTTATAAGTAACGTTCTTTATTAGACACGTTATTTTTGTAACATTATGTCACTACTGAATGTTGATCTTCATGTCCTTCAAGTCATGATCTTCATGTCTTCGAGTCGACTAGTTTTTTTACACTTGCCTTAAAGCTGTGACCTTCATCTTGTCTTTGTGGCCTTGGCATTAGGTCTGTGCCTACTGGACTTATTAACACCCCTGATGAGATCAGCAACAAGCCATAATACTTCGTACAATGGTTCTTCTATTTTTTACTAACAACTTCACAGAAAATTTTTGGAAACGCAGCAAGACGACACAAACATATTGCATAGAATAACTATGACCACTCTGCTCGTAAGATTAAAAGCAAAAAGTCATCAGATGAAGTGCAAAACCTTTTGTTGCTTCCATCTCAAGCACCCGTCGCTTATGTTCCCAGGTACCGCCTTCCGTTTCCTCGTCTGAATCGTACTCATATTTCGGCTTGACGTCCATGCTTTCCTCCAGGGCACGTGCTTGCGCTTCCATTGCACGTCGTTTGGCCAACACGTACTCATACATTGCATTCATCTGCACAAGTGTATTGGTGCAGACCGGTGTGTGGCAAGTGACTGACACATTAATGAAGTTAAAAAAAGACCAATACATATAGACACGCACTAGTTTTAACGGCAAGTTTCCAGGTCAACCTGGGTAAACCAGTACTCTCTCTCTCCAGTTTAACGGCCATTTTTCCAGGTGGACCGAAGTTAGGTCTGGCGTCGCACTGGCCATGCGTCACAGACAATAGTGGTATTACCACCTACGGGCTCATGGCCTTAGAAAGGGATATGAGCACCACGCCTATACCCAGTTGGAGTATGGCACAATTTACCTTTTTTACCTAAGTTAGCCGGTATCAGAATGTCTCCATTCTGGATTTATTTAGAGCTAAGAATGATGGAATGTCAAATCACGTCATCAACACACCAACATCACAACAATATAACACGTAATGTGCTTTGTGCCTGTAACACGTGTCGTGCATCACACGGATTTAAGAGCATTTTTCTGGAGTTTGCCGCCAATTCACAACTCACCCCCCCCCCATCCGCGAGGTGGGAACTGCAACAGGAGTGAAAACATGGATGGCCACGCACAACATGGAAAGACACCGTTACGAGAGACGTTCATGGAAATCAGCGGGCAAGACGACGATTTCCGAGCCGACTGTTGTCTAGGGCTGAGATCATCAGCTGCTGCTTATGGCGGCATGTCAGGTTTTTGTTTTTTTTCCAGACCATTCCAGGTTTTACAGCAGCAAGAGACGATGGAAGTAACAGTAGTGACAACCAGAACTCTTACTCCGCAAGTACAGCTAATCCACTAGTCGTTATTCATGCCAGGTAGTAAAAGCAACATAAAACTGCCCGAAACCTGCTGCAGAATGCTGCAACATTCTTGTCAGAACTTCACATTCCAAACAAATGCTCGAGTGCAGTAAAAGCAGACTTCAAGGTTGTAATTTTGGAAATGTATTAAAAACTTTACACGATACTGGCACTAAAATAAAACAGAGCAATCTAGAGACCAAAGTCGATCAAATTGTGCATATACGACAAACACAGCAGCCAAAACAAACTGCCATCGACATACCTCCTGTTGTTCCCGAATCTGTTTCTTTTGATCGTCTGAGAGTGTTTCTGCCCCGGTCATACGACGCGCAAATGTCTCGGTGCTCATCTGTGAGATCGGCGTCAGGTTCACTCGAACACCTGCCATACGTCACAGTGAGTCTCATTCATAATCACTAACAAACATGTTTAACCGCCCTTAACCTGGCCGAGCCGGCACCAGAAGTGCAGAATTCATACCTCAGCTCATGGCATCACTATCATTACTGCTGTCAACCTAATTCCCTCTAATCACTTCCCTCCATTTACGATGATCCACAGAATCACTCGGTTTTAACTGCAAATCCCTCATATCCTTGTACACAACCTCTTTCCATGTTTTCCTGGGCCTACCTCTTTTGTCTAGCTCCCTCAATCTCCAAAGTAACACATTTTCACCCAATCATCATCATCCTTGCTTAAAATATGTCCATACCATTGCAATCTATTTCTCTCTACCACCTTTACTATGCCTTGTTCCTAATCGCTGTCTTAATTCTATGCAAGACAGTTTATCCGTTAAGTTCACTCCACACATCCGTCTAATAATTCTCACTTCTGCCCGATGCAATGCCAGTTCATTTTCTCTTTTCAAAGACCACGTCTCACTTCCGTGTAACACACAACTCCATACACATGTGTTATAAGTCTTTCCTCTCATCAACAAGGAAACATCATTATCAGCAAGAAAGGCGGTCAGTGACCTGAACTTGAACCAGCCACTGTGAATCCTGGTGGTCAGAGCAACATCAGCATCTCCAGCCACAGACAACATGTCTGGAAGCAGATAGCAGTGATGTTAATCCTTGTCCTTGTCCTTAAGAACTTCTTAAGGACCAAATTTAAGTCCTTGTCCTTGCAAGTCTATTCTTTGTCCTTGTTCTTGTAGGCTTGGTCCTTGTCCTTGTCCTTGCCGGTCCAGTCCTTGACAAGTCCTATTGCTTAATTTAGCATGCAACACGCATTCTATTGTACTGATGGTGATTTACTTATTTAGTGTAATGGTTTTTACAGTCATATGTTGTGAATTTTCTCTTTGTGTTCATTGTTGTTGCTTAATAGCGATTGTAGGTTTAGCTGCAACTTGCAGTAAGTAACTGTAAGTGAAGTCATTGTCCTTGTGAGTCTAGTATACCATACCGTCCTTGTGAGTCAAGTCCTTGTCCTTGTAGGCTTGGTCCTTGTCCTGGCATGTCCAGTCCTTGTTAACATCACTGGCAGGTAGTAGAACTCAACCACTATTTCTACACTAGAACCATCACCAATATCTACACCAGACTTCACTTCACTATCGGTTGGACATAGACACACATTGCATACAATAAACATACTTGTTTTGCATTAACTACCCTTTATGCACTACATTTCATATGCACCCATCACGATCACAAAACAATATACGGTACATACAATTACAGAACTACTAGTTTCAGTCTAACCAGGCTATTTTTCCAGAGACTAGGGTCGGGTTGCCAAACGCTTCCCAAATAAGTACCTTCGAGATTGCTCGAGCAAGGTTTTTACAGCCGGATGCCCTTCTGGTCATCCAACCAACAGCGTCGAAGTACTGTAGGTAATTATAAAACATTTATTACTAATTACAGCACTGTTGATTTGTTGGTGGTGACAGTATAAGAGTTTTGCATGTATTATAGCTCCAGTTGTCACCACCACCTCCATCATCCTTAGCTCCAATAAAATCCAGAATGGAGACGTTCTGGTACCGGCTAACCCATATCCATCTGGAAAGTGGCTGTTAGTATGGAAAGAGACTGTTATATCATCATCAGAAATGGTGCTACCGGATTGGTTGATTCAAGTCATGTGACACATAATATAAATAAACCGTACCTCCTCCGTACACCCATCTTACATGTGGACAACTCCAAACCTTCACAAGACATCATAAGGCCTCATTTTTGCAATATACGCTACTAGCAGATGACAGATAGCTGACTGCATGTTGATTTTAACTAAAATTAAGTTGTACTTCATTGCTTCAACAATCCTCCTATAAAATGTGCAATGATCACATTTCAACCGATTAAATTATTAACAAGAGACCTCATTTAGTCGTACGTTTTTAATTGTCAGTTAAGTTGGCAGCCACCCCAATAACATACAAGAATTATACTTACTTGAATCTCCAACTCTGATGAAACTCACATCTAAAAATAAAACAAAAATAGTACTTTCAACAACTCAGAATGGTGCAATCATTCTCAAGTAAAACCACTCTCTAAATACGAATAATACAGCACAGACCAGGAAAGCAAGCCACTAGTCAACAGTTGCAATAGATACCCACCTCCAGTGGCACACGGACGGTACCCTAATATCGATGTTTCCCGAGAGTTTCTGCTTGTGACATGCATCTGTGCATATGGTACTGTGGTGTAATGCTCTAACTGCCTTTTCGTCCAACTCTGACAATGTCGGTAATACTGAACTCTGTACTCTCAAACTGGGAGGGAGTCGGGTCCTACAGCTTAAGAATAAGAAAATTTATATTATTCGTCACTCAGGGTCGGACCCCAAACTTTTTCAATGGTTCAATGCTACTGCAGTAAGTGGCATTAACAAGCAGACATATTCTTACTGCCAGCTCCGGGCATGTTGGGTCTCGGCATTGCAGCAGCACCCAGCTGAGGATTCATCGTCATGCCCGGTGGCTGTAGCCCCATTGGCGGAACTGCAGGTGGAAAACCACCCATACCTCCTGGAGTGAAGCCCGCTGTGGACTGGCCGACACCACTGACTGGTGGTGTCGGTCCACGGACAGGCTGTGATGCAGGTCCGGAGGCTGGTGATGGCTGCAGAGCATCCGAACCCCACCGACTTCGACGGCGTCTTTTCTTCTCCCGACTCGCAGCTGATTCTGCAGTGTAATAAAATAAACAATACTGTTGCAATTGTAAAGCATCTAAAAATGTAAAGGTAAATGTGAAAATACTCAGAGTATTTGACTAGAAGGCAGTCCTATTCCAGCACGGTAGCTATTAGAAACTAGAAATATCATGTCATTGATTTGGGAGCCTGAAAGACACATTTCCGTCGATCTCCATAGTGTTAGTTTCTGATTAATATATGCCTGGCTGAATCTGGGGTACTGACATCAGAGGGCTGATGAGAGGCATGGCAACCCTCCCCCAAGGTAACCAGGAGCTATTAGTGGTCAGAGACATAGCTGGAAGACCCCAGGTGAGCTTGGGGTAAGCAAGTCCATGGAATGTGATATTTTCCCTTCAGTGCTTTGACACTGTTGGTTGGGCGACAGGAAGTGCATCCGGCCTGTAAAAAAACTGGATGTTGGTTTGTTGGTGGTGATGATTTGACTGGAGCTTTGCACGACTTATAGCTCCAGTAGTC
>Ga0049107_10000349_pt1 | contig 13250 bp, 8 predicted proteins | sample WorMetilPIANOSA1_FD_61187 | JGI IMG/M metagenome (GOLD analysis project Ga0049107, IMG submission 61187) | Marine gutless worms symbiont microbial communities from Max Planck institute for Marine Microbiology, Germany - Olavius ilvae PIANOSA.1 | ecosystem: Host-associated > Annelida > Digestive...
ATATATATCCATGATATATATCCGTGATATATATCCGATATTTTCAACCTTGAAAATATCCGATATTTTCGATATTTTCGCTTTTTGTTTACTTTTAAGATTCACAAACAACAATCTTAATGCCATCACATCATGTAACAGTTAGCGTGATTTATGATTTATAACAGCTGCAGTACATTACATGTTAAACAACCTGTTAACACCATGGACATTGGACAATCAAAATTATGCAAGTATGTTCAAATATTTTGACATTGACATTCCAGATTACACAAAACTGTACATCAACATATTTTAGTATCTACATTGTAGTTCTATAAATAATTGGCCAAAATTTTGTTCAAAGCATTACTAAATGTAAGTTTTTAACATTAACATGACAATAGATGGTGTGTATTTCATGATTACTTCTCAAGTGCAACTGATTGAAATTTAAGCATTTTACATTTTTCAGCATTATGTTCTTTTAAATCTATTACATGTGTGATTGATTTCTGTGCTTCACGAAAAGTACAAATTGTTCCAAACATTGCAAATTTGCAGCAGACTATGATGGAGACTATTCCCGACATGTAGATCATGTCCGACATAGTGACTGACAATTCAGCTGTTAATTTTATGTGACACGTTTTTCTCTTACTGCTTAAGAGTCAGCTTGCAATTAAAATACATGTACAAGTTGTTTCGGCATTTTTTTCTGTGATATTTACTGATAATATTTACTGCATGCAATTTGTAATTTGAAGTAATTTGGAATTACTAATTAATAATGTCACTGTGTCCACAAATTCCAAAGTAATTGGTAATTTATATTACTTTCTTAATTTCTTGTGCACCAGATGCACGACCTGTTGATCGCAAGTCCTTTTGGGGGTGCGTGGTGGATATAATAATAGTGTAATAAATGCTATTTTTTTCAGTTTTATAACATATCTTGCAAAAATAAATAAATATCGGATATATATCAAAAATATCAAAACTATGGGATATTTTTGATATTTTTGAAAATATCACGATATTTTCCAACCCTGACAAGAGCGCAGTATAGTCGGCCCTTCACGTAACACTTAGTAGCCTATCTATGTGCAGCAGCGCCAAGTGTTGCAGCGAGTCGAAGACAGGCCTTCGGCGTCGCGCCCGTCAACCCTCCCATCCAACAGTCCTGGATACGCCACCGATCATCTGCACCAACTAAGTGGAACGACCTTCCGCCAGCATTGAGAGAAGAGAACATTAGTCTATCGCAGTTTACATCTGGCCTTAAGAAGACACACGACTTTTTGAACGTACTTACTTACTTACTTACTCGCAGCAAGCAGCACCTACGAGAACTAAGAGGCTCTGTACAAATTTACATTTCACATTATTGTTCCCCGCCCCTAATAGGCGAGGGCATTAAGCGATGCTTCTTTCTGACGTCTGTCTGTCGCGTACATCGGACGTAACTCGAGAATAGAGAGGCCTAGGAAGACCAAACTTGGCATAGAGGCAGCCCACGTCACACGTGACTCAAGACACCACTTTCAAGGTCAAAAGGTCAAAGGTCAAGTTCACCAGGCCGCTTTGCTCACCGCCGTGTTGGCGCGTCGGGCAGCTGCAGCGGTGGGCGTTGGAACGTGTTGGCCGTGAGAAACTGCTGCTACGTTGCCGTCTGCTCGGCTGCGCGAGGCGCTTCAGCGCCCACGGGGGAGGAGAGGGGCGGAGGCATATCGTGGCGGCCGCCCGCCTACAGCTTGTTAAACACAGTAACTGATCGCATAACCCGCTTGGCTGATAATACTTTCTATCAGCTGCCAGCAAAAGATAGAGACTAACTAAGCCGATGATGCCCACGACAGTGAGGCGCTGATAACAACCACGATTCGATTTCGACTCGATTTCGATTCGATTTAGATTCGACCGCCGTTCGACTGCAGTTAGACCGTTCTCTGACTACTCTACGTTACGGCCTATATACCTGTGTGCGTGGGCTGGGCTGCTGCACTGCGGCCTAAATAAATAAATAGGTCAGCGTGACTGAAGATAGCGGCTTACGTGACTGTGACCTTAACGACCTTTGATAAGCAGTCGAACGGCCGTCGAACCGAAGTCGACTCGAAATTGTAAACGAGTGAGCAGACAGACCTCGTGTTCTGACGGCGTCGGTCACGGGACTCGGCAAGCTGAGTCCGTGCGAGTTGCGAGCGCGAACTAGAAACATGTAGGTCGTGTTCGGACGCAGGTTGTTCACCACGTAGCGCGGCTGTGAGACGTGGTCGACTGCCGTGGTCCAGCCCTGCAGCGCACGCAACAGATCAGGCGAGTGACTGAGTGAATCACGGAGTGAGAGAGTAGGGTTTAACGTCCCCCATCAACACTTATAGGTCAGTTCGGAGACAAGTCTTTCCAGTCAGTCACTTGCACTTGTAGTGACAACCTAACAAGAACAACCGAGAGACAGAACACACAAATAACACAAAATAACACATTGCAAAAAGGGGCCCCACAACACAACGGACACACTCAAAAAACCTAAGCTAAGAGAGAGGAGAGATGGAGCCTGGTTGAGTCGCCTTTTACGACATCCGGCCAGGAAACTGAGCGGGTCTATTCTTTCAACTCCGGAGCCCGCACGGGGGCAGTAAATATCGGAAAATGTCGTGTTAACAAGTACAAAATTAGCAGACATACGTGAAAGTAACAGCGCCCCCCGCAACACCTGCAGTTTCGGGGTGAGGGGCGCAGACAGGAACGTCGCCCCGGGGTGCAGGGACTGAGCTGGACATGACCAGTGTCCACCCCACTTCTGCCAGACGCTGTGCCTTAGATCGATGCAGACCCGGCGAAATATGAACGTTTTCCTTCACATACCAACAGGGGGGGGGGGCTACTTTGCCTATTCCTGCGGATAGACAAGCATCAAAAAGCTTTCTGCTTCAAGCAGCTTGACTCCCTGAGTGACCAGGGTCCCGATGGGGGGTCAGCCTCCAGACTCCCTTTACAGGCTCGGCCCCTTGTCCACCCCATATTTTAGACCTGGTGACACCCCTGGGCGCGGAGCTTGCAACGTGTCAGCAAACGAGTGGAGAAACTTTTTCTGCCGTTAAAACAGTGCCGCGCTACCACTGCGGGCCGCGATAACAATCTTGTGGGGGAGGGGGCGGCTAAACGGCATTAGATAGCAGCAGTTACAGCAGACACAAAACTATTATTATTAACTTACAACAACTGAAAAGGGATAGGCGGACAGACAGACAGACAAATAAAGAAACAGAAACAGTCTATTCACACATCGTTTCTGTATGCTGTACGTAGGCTACATACTGACTTTCGTAAGCTCGTGTTTCTCTTCTATTGCTATTTTGCAATTCGCCGTTTTGGCCGACATACGACGTGTTTTATAGTTGTATAATAATAATAATAATAGTAGCGTTTACATTTTCTAACCATTTTTTCCTCGTCCTCGGTATCGGAGATGCCTTGGACACTAAAAAAATAATAATAATAAAATTAATAACAATATTTGCCGTAATTTCGACAAAATCTTCTGTTCGCCACATAGATAGGTTTTGCCGTTGACGTATATACGCTGAAGCTGATGCTATGAAAACAGTCGCGCGACTCGCGCCTCCGTCACCACTCCAAACTGACCCTGATCTTGATCAAAGAACTGACTGACATCAGGCACCATGCTGGAATGCAGATCAAAGTGATGATCGCAGTGTGTATATCAGTGATGCTGCAATTCGTTTCGGACCACCCACGTCATAATTTATGACCCCACTCAATTCAGCACACTTGGCTTATAGAGCAACTGAATTAAATCTGAAGGTTTTGAAACCGCTGCATCTGCCTGGAGGAAGCGACAGGCAACTATTCAAAAGAACTGGCGTTGTGTTGCGGACACGGCAACCGGAAGTACTCCACGAAACAGACAGGTCTGTGACCTCTGACCTTTCCCTGTCCGCTGAAAAATAGAGAAATGATGGATATTCCTACCGTGCTGGAGTGCTGACCGACGTACTCCACGGCGTACGAGTTAACGGGCGACGCGCCGTGGTTATCGCTCGGTTTCCATGACAACGTGACGCTAGTCTCCGTAACCACGGTGACCGTGGGCCGGGTCGGTGCGGCGGGGAACGTGGACGCGTCGGGCATCTGATGAAAGACGATCGACGGGCCGGTAGGATGTCGGACGAGCAGATCTGACGGCCACGATGTTTCGCCGGTTTCACTCACGGCCAGACACGTATATGAACCGCTGTCGGTCTCTCGCAACTCTGTTGTACAACACACACGCGCGAGCAGCATAAAATAACAACCTAAAGATGATCAAAGTCGGCCGCGTTACAATTCTACGAAAAGTCTTTGTTACACTTTGTACTAAAAGCACGCCCTGTAACTTGTTATACGCTATTATTATTATTAACGGCCAAGCCTAAGCATAGGTTTGGTCGTGCCCCGTTTTTACTCAAAAACAGGTTTTTTGCCCTCGTACCGCCAAATCTCAACCGATCTGGATAAAATTTTGCAAACACCTATTGTTGTACGGAATACACTTGTGGACCGACTTAGACTGTAATCGGCATGGGGGCGGCTCCAGGCCAAACCAGAACCACTATGTTATTGTAATACTTGTAACGCACCCTAAGTCTTATATAGAGACGACGGATCGCCGCGATTTCGGCGGCAAACCGTCAGAGTGGAGGTGAAGACGGGTGCTATCGTGAAAAATTCTGGAATTTTGTAGCGTGGGCGGAGCCAGATCCAAAAACATCATTGTTCGCGTTTTTGGGGTACCGTTCGACTATCCTGCACACAGCCAAAGAGTAATAACTTCTCAACATACAGTTAATGCGAATGAATTATGTACCAAAACACTCTCAGGATCATGCTGATTCAGAGTATTATCACACTTGGGTAGACCGTAAGGGACCTCGACTTTATACACAAATATTATTCATCTTGTACGTGACTGTACGTGACTTGAATTAGTTCGCTTAAATTTGACCAATGACCTTCAGTGTGACCTTCAGAGTTCTAACAACCCAATGAAAATTTATATTAGTTGACTGCTTTATTAAGGCCGAATATACTACAAGTTTATGAGCATTGAATGTAATACGCAAAAGAGAAAAAAAAGCTCGTAAATAACAGGCCTAGAAGAACAGTGAGAAGTCAAAGTACAGCGGCTGTGTTTCCAGTCGCCAGTGTGCAACGTGGAGCCTGGAACTCGCTGCCGACATCCGTCAGAATCAGAGTTGTCCGTGGGTCTATTTTCATCGACCCAGCCCAACCCAACCCACCAAATAACTGACCCAACCCAACCCAAACCACTGCCAGGTGAAATTATGGACCCATGACCCAACCCAACCCATATCCAATCGAACCCCCTTACATCGACCAACAACTGGCCTGCCGTAAGAAAATAAGCTTATGCACATCATGTCATCATCATCATCCTAATACACATCGTAACAATGCAAACACCCACAGTATCACTAGCATTACAGTCATATTAGGCCTATTTCAGACAGATGAAGCATGCACCAGCTACAAGTTTTCACAAAACGAAGTTGCCAGTCGATACTCGACACAAAGTTACATATATACATGACATGTATTTTTTCGCACATCTGCCATTTCAGACCCAAGACCCAACCCAACCCACTAAAAGCACAAATTTTCGACCCATTCCCGACCCAACCCAACCCGCGGGTCAACCCAACCCACGGACAACTCTGGTCAGAATGTAGTCGACGTAGCTGATCTTTCGACGTCACCTAAAGTTGCTGCTGTTCAAGGCGTCTTTGCAAGACGACCGGGCATAACTGTGCTACTGACAGCTGACGGCTTATACATTGACATTCTGGCGATGCGTTGCAGAGTAATATCCCCTTCTTTTTTACTTTTGCAGTTTTAATTGTGTGATATACGTATAGTCGACCGTACACGTCATTGTAAACTTTTTAGTTTTTGCCTTTTATTAATAATCAACAGCGATAAACTAACGTGATATCTCGAGGGCGCCGGAGTTGAGCACGACAAGCCTATCATCGCGGCCGGTGAGCGGAGTGGCATCTTTCAGCCAGAAGATGACAGGCGCCGGTTCACCGCTGGCCAGACACGGTAGAAGCGCCGACGAGCCGACTGGAAGTGTCTGGTTCTGAGCTCCCTGGTAGATGATTGGTGGCGGTCTCAGATCCACGCCTTCTGCACAAACACATACACACAGCGCTCGAGTTGGTTCTCCATAGGGCATGTGTTTCATGCAGTTTCGGCCGTCGGGCTTTCGCTGTTGCTCGCCCGACGTTCTGCCATGGAACTCACAGATGAACTGCGAACGTGCTCTAGTGATAGGCTTAAGGCAGCTATTAAAAGTTTTCTCTTCCCCACTTATGGATGTATGTATGCATTAGAGGCCCTGCGTTGATGCGCTATATACATTTATGATTGATATGACATGATATGATAAAATCAAATAAAACTAAATAAAAAAAAAACTGCCATTCACCAGGGACGTATAGACAAGGAGGTTAAGCAGCAGACCCCTACAGCGGTATGTGACTTCTGCATTTGCACGGATTAGGTCTAGTTATTTATGAAGTGTTCACTTTTTATGGCTAAAAGCAGTAGGCAATAACTTATCCCTTAACACACATAACAATTAACCAACATTTATACCCCCAAACTAAAATTCTGGTAAGCATCTGCTGGTCACAGACGGATTAAATTTCGCGTTTCTAACTTTCTACTATAGAAATCATACGCACAATGAAATTATCTGCGGATAAAAGTTGTATAGTTTAACCTGCTTTTGAATAATTAGTGAACTGTGTTTTTTTGTTTTTATTTTGCGCGAAACATGCGTGTTAATGTAGCCACATTCTCTTTTTGTTAGATCTAATACACGCACTAAGGCGGTGATTACAACTGAGATTCAACCTCCATTCGACGAACGGAAGACTGCTGTGAAAAAGAACGTGTCAGTTTTTACCCGCGCCACGCTATGCGTAAGCGCGGTCTTTGTGCTGTCGCCCGGTGTCCGTCTGTCCGTCCGTCACGTTGGTGGATTGTATCCACAAGGCTGAAGATATCGTCAAACTTCATGTTCGGCCCGGTAGCCCCATCACTCTTAGTTTTTTTGATCCCCAGCACAGGTACCCAATTCAGACGGAAACCACTCCAGGGGGGTGTTAAATACACTGGGGTGGGGAAAATTGGCGATTTTCGACTGAAATCGCCGTTTATTTCGGAAACGGTACGATATAGGTTCGTGGTTGCTATGTAACGTTAATAGAAAGTCACAGGTGGCGGATGGATCCGTGACGGTTCCGATGACCTTGAGTGACCCTTGACTGGGAATTTCAAGGTTGCGATATTGTTGATGTTGAATATACATGTATCAGAAATGACACGAGATAGAGCCATAGTTACTATAGAACGTCAACAGGAAGTCATATGCGCTCTATCGAATGGTAACATTTCCAATGACCTTGACAGGCCCTAGCCCGGTTTTCAAGGACACGGTATTGTTGAAGTCAAATATCTCAAAAACGTACAGAATTATTATAGTGCACTAATAGGAAACGATACCTAATATATCGAATGGTACAATGTTTGGTGACCTTGACTGACCTCTAAACGCGTCGCGCGGGTTTGTCAGCATCAGCTGAGCTTGTTTTGTTGTAGGTTGTCGAATTGCAGTCAAATCGAAGTTGAATCTAGATGTTGCCACCGACCAAGTGGTTGTTTCTGTATTTCTCAATTTTTTTACTCAAACACTTTGAATGATCTGGACGGACGGAGTAATACACGGACGGGCAGGCAGACATATCAGCGGACGTACCAGTGACAGTAATGTGTGCGTTGGCGAACGAGCTTCCAGCCGCGTTGAGCGCCTGACATGAATATTCACCGGAATCTTCGACGCGAGCTGATTGGATGCTCAGAGTCCCTCCTTCGGTCACGTGCACACGAGACTCCGGCTTCTGACCGGGGAACATCAGCGTCTGATCAATATTCATTTCAATCAATTAGCGTCATCGTAATCATCCGACACCGAAATTTACCATAAAATTTACAGCATAAAATTACCCATAAATAATTTTAAGTAAACCAACAAAAAACAACGCTGTATTAAAACCGTCGTACATCTCGAAGAACTCGATGAACGCAAGGAACAAAGCGTAGATAGTTTAAACTGAGTATTTATCGGCATTCGAAAATTTGATGCGCAGAGTTTGTGAGACTTGGTGGCCTTGACCTCTGACCTCTCGTCACCAAAATGGCGCGCCAGTTCCACGTGACACTGGAAACATGTACTCCAAATTTGAAGTTCACACGACCTTTCATTCTCGAATTAAACAACTTCAGACTGGCAGCTGGACGGACGGACGGACGGACGGAAGGACGAAGTAAAATGCTTAATGCGGTCTCCTATGGGACGGGCGGCATAATAATAATAATAATAATCCTTATAGCAATCAGTAATCATAACTAGAATAGCACTTGCTGAAAGCGTATCTTTGAACAGAGATGTAGTCGAGGCATTTCGCAATGCAGAGAAACAGCTGCTGAGACAGAAAGACCGAGGTTGAGTCGGAGCCAGCGGCAGAGACCTCAAGCGAGACCAAGGCAAGGCATCGCCACGGCTGGAGACATCGATGCAAAAAACCATGTCACACAGTGAAATAGCAACAAGAACGACGACTAAATCCAGACAGAAAGTCACTGATTAGAACTGTTTGTGGTAACGAGTTCCAGACAGCGGGTGCTGAAAATCGGGCAGCACGCCGGGAAAGGTCTGTCCTGGCGAACGGTTGGACCAGCAGCGGGATGGCAGATGAACGTAAAGTTCCGCTGCAGACACGTTTCGCGATTCGGTCGTTTAGTTATAATAAGGCTTGCCGGAGTGGACGTGCTCCGAACTTTGTACGTCAGAACTGCCAACTTGCCAACTGGACTGGCAACCAATGCAGCTGGTGCACGTAACGGCTTGGCGTGGGATCGCCTCGACGCCTGGAGCACAATCCGAGCTGCATTGTTCCGAACTCGCTGCAGTTTGTGCCGGTCGGTGCACCGTGAAACACAGCGTTGCAGTAGTCGATCATGGACAGGATCAGGCTACATGCTAACACCGTCGACAGAAGATGTCTGATGGGACGGATGGTCTGCGCATTAAGGTTGCACGATCGATCGAGCACGCACCGGGTACATACAGACAGCGGCATATGTAGTGACATACTACTCTGCACTGGCGCAGCAACGGTCCTACCCGGACGTAAACTCGAATCGTCCGGTTGTTTTTATCGAATGACGCAACGGCTTTCATCGACGGGCTTCTGCTCTGCGCACTTAGACAGCTGCGCGTGTAGTCTATCAGCTAAACGCGCATCATTTGGCGTGAAAGTCAGTGGCAGGTACGACGAGATAGGGCCAAGACCGAGACAGACAGGTAGGGACCGAGGCAATATATATTCAACTTTATTCGTCATAAATGACCAGCAGTAGTAAAGCAATTAAACACATACCCATATACAGATATACACACACCAACTCAAGCACACAAACACACCAATACCAATATGTTTGTTTGTTTGTTTGTTTGCTTGGTGTTTAACGGCACTTTCAGTACATATAGGCTATATCGTGCCATAGGCGTATGAAATAATATATATTGTGTACGGCTGGAGGGAAACATATAGCAACATAAACAAACCAAACAAAAGAAAAATACAGATGAACACGCTCTTCCACTTGGGCTTTTTCTCCTCACCTCAGAGGGGTCTTTCTATAGCCAATCACTTGGCAACTGACAACTTAACCAAAGCAACAAACACATATCAACATCAGAATACAACAACAGGCAAAGAATCTTTACTATGCGACGTTATACAATGAATACGCACACAAAAAATCCTAGGATAAATCGACAGGACAAACAGAATATCACGTTCCCTGGATCTGCTTACCAGAAGGAGATCTCCCAGCAGTGCACTCCCGCTACACACACACAGAAGCAGTGCACTGACAGGGGGTCCTCTTGGGGTCTTCCATCCCTGTCTCTGACAACTGAAGGCTCCTGGATCCACCTTGGGGAGGGTCGCCAAACCTCTCGTCAGCCCGCTGACGCCAGTACCCCCGAGGCAGCTATAGGTACTGAGGCAGAACCGAGACCAATACATGTGAATTTCTCCTCGAGGCTGACTCGCTGACTCGAGGACCTTTCACAATGACAGATCCATTTATGTATCCAGGTCGTTGGACAGATCAAACACCAGAACGATAATCCAGTGACTCCAGTCCGTGTCGACCTTAATCCACTTCAGTCCCCACAGTTAATCGATAATCACGCGCACATTTTGTCTCAGTGGCTGTCCGACATGTAGTTCTATCAAATCAGACGTCAATCGATGTCATCGTGATACCGCGATACGGCTTCACACGTATACAGATCCAGATAACGATCAGTATAGCTGCCGAGACATGCATGTGTCTTCGTTGTTCCAGGAGCTATCCATTCAGAAGATTTCATCAAAATCAGTCGATATTTTTGGTTATCCTGGACAGACAGACACACACACACACACAAAGAGAGAGAGAGAGAGAGAGAGAGAGAGAGACAGTGAGCATAAGCATTGCATAGCCACGTCACTTACTGAAGCAGGTAGCTAACATTAACAAGCTGTGCGCGTGGCGACACAATATGCCCCGTCCCTCTCCTCCCCCGCGGGCGCCAAAGCGCCTCGCGCCCCGCCGAGCAGACGCAACGTAGCAGTACTTACCCACGCCGAATACGTTTCCACAGTGACCGCTGCAGCCACCTTACGCGTTAAGGCCGCGCTGAGTAAAGCGGCCTGATGACCTTGACCTTTGACCTTTTGACCTTGAAAGTGGTGTCCGAGTCACGTGTGACGTGCGCTATCTCTGTGCCAACATTGGTCTTCCTAAGCCTCTCTGTTTTCGAGTTACGCCCGATGTACGCGACAGAGAGACGTCAGACGTCAGACAAAAGCATCGCTTAATGCCCCCGCCTATTAGGGGCGGGGGCATAATAACTTAATAACAACATACCTTTGTACTGAGTGCGTTCCAGTAGATGGTGGGTGTCGGGTTGCCAATGACAACGCATCTGACGAGCACGTGCTGACCCTGGGAGACGGTCTTGTCTCGCGGGGTGATGACAAAGCTCGGCTGCGCTGATAAAACACAACACGTTCAGTCCTATAACATCGTCTCCGCGTACGAGTTCCTGCTGTACATTCAGCCAACAAAATACGAGTTTTGCACGGGAATGAGATTTCGTACCCATCCCCACCTGTCCCGCAGTTATTCTCCCCATCCCTACCCTATCCCCTCGCTGCTTGTCCCCATCCCCGTCCCTACAATGCAGATCCCTATCCCCACGCGATTTCCACGACAATACTGCACGTGAGAAGCCGAACAGCCGCATTTTGTATACTTACTGTTATACAAAAAAACGGCAGTTAAAAATGGCAGACCATTTAAAAAGTACTCTCTGTTGGTTATTATGCCCCCGCCCAGCGGGCATTAAGCGATGATGCTGTCTGACGTCTGACGTCTGTCTGTCTGACGTCTGTCGCGTACATCCGGTCGGCGGGCGGCGTGTGCGGCTGGCCGGCTGCATGGCGCGTATTGGCTGATCGGGCCCGGCTCGGCCGGCCTGGCTCAAGGCTGCCGCTGCGCGCTTCCGTTGCAGGCCTGGGCGGGGGCATATGGTGGCGGCCGCCCGCCTACAGCTTGTTACAGTCAAAAATCAGAAAAGTCAGGTCAAAAAGTAAATACTAAACACCACACACCACCGAAATTTAAATAGGCAAACGAATGACCAATTAAACGAAGGCAACTAACGTTACCGCACCCGCGGTAACTGCCTCGATACTCTACCCGTTACCGCGGTATTCCCGCCGGTACCATACCCACCCCTCAACTACCGCGGTATTTTAGATTTTTCTATTCCCATTCCTGCGGAAAACCCGCAGTTTACCGTGATACTGTCCCATTACCGCACCCGTGCAAAATTATATACAACTTTCTTTCACCAATCTGGTAACAACAGACAGAGAATAGAAAAAAACTTAACTCTACATCAAAATTGTGAACCAGTCTCAACAGATAGCGACAGTTCACAGCCTCACTTAGGCCGAGTCCACGCCGGTCTTCTTTTAATTAGTTTCAAACCCTTGGAATTGTTGCAGCAGATTTTTTCTTACAGGCCGGCACCCAACAAGCAGTGAGAAAACACTGAGGTTGTGACAAATTACGTGGTCAAATTAACACATCGTGGTCACCACAACCAATCAGTTATCTTACCACGTATATGGCGAAAACAGTCCAAAAACTGTAATATCGTTTTTTTAATTACACAGTAGTAATAAAATCACATATAAGCTGTTGCTTACTTAGCCCAAATATCAGTGATGCAGAATAAAGCCTTGTCTTCGGCAGAGAAAGGCGTGCGCTGTATCGAGTGCCGTTCAATTTATGATTATTATTATTTTTGGCCCACCAGCACGAAGCCTGTAGGCACTAAGATATTAAAATTAGGAAAATAATATTAATAATTATTATAATTATTATGAGTGAATGGTAGAGTATGTACTGAGTACGGTGAGTTTAGCGTGAGCCTCGCGTGACCCGACTGCGTTCTCGGCGTGACAGACGTAGGTGCCTTCGTCTGACGACTGAACTCCGGAGATCTTCAGACCTTCATTGCGCACCAACTGAGACCTACACTCACGCACACATACACACAGCAGCTCAGGTGCACACAGATTAGCAAGGAACAGAGCCGTCAGGGCGACGGAAAGTGCAGGACCGGAATATGACGGACCGAGGCACGACGGCCTTTCGCCCGGTCCTGTGGTTTTTCCACCAGCCCAGCTATTTCGTCCGTCATTATCCAGTAGTGCATTTTCCATCGCTCACGAGACGTTTCCTTGTGACAAAGATTATATATGACAGGTTGGGGGACGGTAAACATTGCCATAAAACCAGCTTGGGGATGCATTGTTCTGGCCTACAGCGTGATAGCTTGGGGATCCTTTGTTCGCGACGCGAGGACATTGGCGTCGCCGTGCAGGTGACAGCGATGAGACGCCACCTATAGATCTACTTCTGCTCTATGGCGTTCGCAGGCCTACAGTATTTTCTCGATTTTTAGTTTGTCAATCTCATAAGCCCAAAGAAAGCAACGTTCAGCTTTGTAGTATAAGTGAGCAGAATTTTAGTGAGCATAGTTTGCTGTT
>Ga0049107_10000350_pt1 | contig 13239 bp, 13 predicted proteins | sample WorMetilPIANOSA1_FD_61187 | JGI IMG/M metagenome (GOLD analysis project Ga0049107, IMG submission 61187) | Marine gutless worms symbiont microbial communities from Max Planck institute for Marine Microbiology, Germany - Olavius ilvae PIANOSA.1 | ecosystem: Host-associated > Annelida > Digestive...
AATGGAATTTGATTGGTTCTTTAAAAACAGCTATTTTAAAACACTAAAATCTGACACTCACCTTACACCAGTAAACAGAACAGTGGCAACAGATCACCATCGAGTGATGGGTGGAAAAAAAGAAATATATCAAGATGTTCGGCACAGAGCCATACAATTGTAGTCATAACGCAGCCTGACTGGAACAGTTACTTTACTAACCGGTTAACCATTTATTTACCAGTTAACTAATTATCCAGCTGAGTTGCCAAGCGTAGCAACTGCAATATGCCTGCATGTCGAACCACATAGGTGATGGCTTACGAATGTACAGCAGCAATGAGACAGACACAACCAAAGCATCACACAATGACAACGAAATCTACAGAAACTGCACCACAACTAAACATCCACTCACAGCAAAATCACCAGAACTACTAACGCCATCTCGTCCACGACACAAGCTGTTCAACACCTAAATTAGCAGCTATCAAAACTATATTCTCTGCGATCTGCACCAAAATCCTTGACGACGGGCAACACGAAGTTATAGAGAAACAATTTTCCGTTGCTAATGTCAACTGATAAATACATTTAAATGTCCAATGACCACCCGCAGCACAATTTATGAATGTTTTGAACAGCAGTATTTGTATTTTGACAAATAAGCACTGAAATTAGCATAGTCATTTTAACTGTAAATTTCACATTCCTTCAGTGCTTTCACACTGCTGGTCGGGTGACACGAAGTGCATCCAGTCTGTAAAAAATCTTGCACCAGCAATCCCCAAAGGCTCTTCTTTGGAAGAGCTCTGAGAAACCTGGCTTAAGCTGGAGTAATCTGGAAATGAAAGACGAAAATAGTAGGCTAACTTTAAATTTCAATACGGGAAAAAGTCAGCCTGATTTTACTCACAGAATTATGTGACAAACGGCCATTCTGGGGTAGTCAGTATTTGTAAATTAATTAACTAACACAGATATTGCAGTTAACACAACAGCAATTCTGTTCTATACTTACAACACACATAACGATTAACATGAGGTAGGAGAGTAATGGACTATAAACAGTACATTATTAATTAAAGACTATAAGCAGTAAATCATCTGTCATATCTTGAAATTCCTTCAACTTCAACCAGAGAAATGGGCTAAAATTACAACTGAAAGAAAAACATCAAAGCGAAAAATGTTTACACAGCCCTAACTGAACTAAACCAAATAATATCCAGTTGTCTACTAAAAGCACCGTCAACACTGGCTGAGTGAGTGAGTGGGTTTAACATCCCCATCAACACATTTTACGTCATTTCAGAGACGAGTCTTTCCAGCCAATCACTTACACTGGTACTGACAACCAAACCAGAACAACAAAGAGACAAAACACAGAGAAAATACAAAATAACTGAACAGGATCAAAGTCGCACCACTGATAAACACAAACACGCTCAGTAGAAAACTAGAATAAAACAGAGAGCCTGCCCTGGTCACCTTCATGATGCCCGGCCAGGAAATGGGATTGGGTCTATTTCATTGATGCCCGGAGCTCACACGAGGCAAATGCTGGCTAGAAGTTAGCATCTGAACTTTGACACAAGTTCAACAACCAACAGCAGACAAAATAATGGTTCAAGTCAATTCAAGTTCATATACGGAATGCCTATAACATCGGTCCAACAACAAATCTACCGTAGTTACATGCACAATATTGTGCAGTTGTCACGTACGAGTTTGGATCTAAATTCTTACTATCTGCTAAGCAATTAGCCGATGATATAATTGCATACACAGCTGCTGAGAGCGGAATAATATATGACTGGCATGTGATTATTGGCCCGCCATGTTTAACAAGAAACAGCTAGTAGGTCACTCGTTATGAGCGCATACCTCAAAGACGGAAATGCATATAACAATCAACATTGTCATCTATCTGTGATCCAGATCATATTAGTAATCTGGATACGAAATACCGTCCTTATAACTCGGGAAGTTAATAACCAACTCCTCGTCCAAAAAGCTATCCGGCATCCGCCAAGAAAATTCCATCAAAATGCTGCCGTAACTTATCGGGTGCATCCTGTTCACACGCAAACACCAACGACTGCATTGACTTCTCCTCCGTCGGGTGTTATTAAGTTTGAACACTATCTTCCTATGCACAACACAACTGCACTACAACACTGAATGATACTAATAGACTAATAAATATTACTTACTTACTTTCTAATAGACTAATATCTCAAGTAATTGATTTACAGCCAAAAGTCTCTGCTTACTATACCAATAGCCTGCCAAAAGCTATTCTAAGTGGATTAAACCAATGCAAATATGTCTATTTCCTGTAAACTATGCAAGTCATGTCAAATTCACGACTTTTACATAAATTCTGAAAGTTATTAAAGATCATCTTGCACATCTGAAATATTCTCTCACAGAAATGTTTGACTTCCTCATCTGGACAGCATGGAAATTTTCTGTGCAAGCATCCGTAATATGCATTCTACTTACATCAAAGACTGGAATGAAAGAAGCAAACACTTTGGCATTAAGCAAGTGACTAGTCTGGGCCAAAGTCATTTTGCACTGTTCCAGCTGTCCATTACTATCCGTTCCATTATCTGTACATGGGGTACTCAAAGGGCAGCCAAAGGTTCCAAATCTGGCCTGCTGAAACATTTCTAGTAGACCACTGCAATTGTCAATATGCCTGAAAAATCTGCATCAAAGGTGCATAATAGCACGTAATGTGATATCTAAAGACTTATCTTGTTTACTGGTAGCTACAATCAGTGGATTATTAACAACTCTACATGCATGTTACAATCTAGTTCAGTTCTGTAACATTTTGCCATTTAGGCCAACGACATTATGCCCAATGTACGATATGGACCGGAATCTTGTGGTGAACCACAACCGATGATGCAGTGGCAAAAGCAAATCGCCTAACAAAAACTCTTGAGTGCTCCTGATCTGAACACAAAAGTAATAGCTAACTGCTGCCAAAAACCACATATTTGGCATCGTATCAGCTGAGAATTATACATATTTTTTCTTATTTACACAGCGAAGAACTCACACGAGCACGACACCTATATCGGCAGCATAAATCGGTCACTCAACAGTTCAGTATGTAATGTGCGTAAACCATCAGGACCGCCTCAAATCTGTGTGCTTCAAATGTGTTCAACGGATTAAATTAATCGAATAGGACACAGGTTTAGTACTCATTTGACAAGACGTAAAATCCATTTGTGCTGTTCTTGCTCTTCCAGCCAATCATACAAAAATTAACCGAAAATGTCGGTTGGTTTACTGATGCTCAATGGCATTCTCAACATAAAGCTTACACTGCCTATTATTGGTTAAATCTCATTAAGATTTTTTGGAATACAGTCAAAAATAATATATTCCAGTGCTTCAGTAGTAGTAGTAGTAGTAGTTAGCAGCAGTAGTCCAAAAATATAACATTTGAGGTATGATTAAACTGTGAGGCAAAAACTAACAAAAATCACGCAACACAACAGTCTATATGCAACATGCAGAAACTAAACCAGCAAAATTAAAACTAAAACGTGGACCAGTGTATCTCCTGCAACAATCAACTGCCAACAGAACTTGGCCACAAATCTGAGCCAATCGATAACACAGCTGTCCACATCTGCAACAGACACCGACACAGTACCACGGGAACTTGGTAATGCTACGGCAACTGTAGTACTTACCACAGTAATGGCATACATTTTGCAGAATTAACGCGAGGATGGTTAAAATGACAGTAATATTATGGGGGTGGCTAAAAACTCACAGTCATTACTGCAGTGGCAGTAATAATATGATAACTGTATGTTACTGCCTTTCGGCAGATGGAGCATAAAACTTCTTACGATGGCTGTACGAAAGACATTATGTACTGAATCAAACTGCATTGAAAGTATATCTCAGTTATCTACTTTCCGATTGTCACGGAATGTCGGTGGTGCATGCGTTCACACCGCAGCAATATGGCATGACGATAATGTGGACTGCATCGATAGGGTCAGGGAAATTCTTATGGGTATAGGAATAAAATTACTGGACGGGCTGGGGATGGGGACAATTGATTTTATGGTGTCACTCTCTAGTCTGTACCGAGTCAATAACACCAAAGTATCCCGAACAGAATCCACTCCCGACAATATTTACCAACACTCACAACGTCAAAACTTCCAAACATATTACACACGCTAAAATATCGGTAACGAAATACTGTAAACAGTTATACACTTAACAAATGATATGCAAAATTAATATACAAGTCAAGTTACAATCCTACTCCTCCCATATTCACCATCTCCAAAGTCAGATCAACCACGTACTATGGAGATATCCTAAGTGCATACCGAAGTAAAGCTTATGCACACCTATAGTCATTACCAACAAAAATATTCATTAACATTTATTCCAGACAATGCCACAACTTTAGCTAAACTTCTCTTCTGCTTCGTACAATACGCTACAAATCGGCTGATGGTAACACAGTCACTTAATACTGCACTCGAGTTCAAGAACCACAAACGTATCACATCAACAAACACCAAACATCAACAAAAAATATGACCATGTGTCGGACAACATAGACACTGACAGCATTCATTTAGCACGATGTCACAACCGCTGCATATAACTTCCTATCTACTGCAATGTAAAGGTGACGGAAGCAAAGACAACTGGCACCGACAGATGGCGAGGAAAAAGAAAGTGATGTTTCCTCGTAAACAGAATCCCAAACAACGTACGAGGCTGCCATGCTGTTAATTTTCAACTTATGAAAAATCCCAATCATGCACTTTGTAGGGAATTTAATTCCGAATGCCTATGCGAATTTAAACGGTCACTAAGATACCATTTTTAAACATTTAATTTTGGGGATTCTGCCACAGAAAGTATCCCCGAAAAGGTACGGCAAGGTGTTAATTTGTGTGCGATAAAGGATTCAACACCAAATGGTATTCACTGTACGTATGGTGGCAAATGGTAGCAATACATGGTTGTTATAAGTTTGACTGTCACACAAAAAGTACTGTTGAAAGAAGTCGTACCAGCATGATGTTGAAACAGCAGATGCCACTATTGCAACAGCTGATGCATTAATTTGGTCCATCTGACGCATGCTAATTTCATGTGTTATTTAGACTGTATTTTGCGATCTTCAAGCTCATAGCATTGTTCATGATCATCAAATGCTCTGAGTTTTCAGAAGGATCTGCTTAATGTTATCAAAACAGCTCGACACCAGAGCAGTACACCATGGGGCACTTTCTGTGGCAACGTCACCATTTGGACATGATGTCACAGTGACGTCATGTTCACAAAATTCTCAGAAAATGTTGCAAATTAAATTCTCCACAAAACGTATGTTTTGAATTTCTCATGTTAACAGAATGGCATCATTTTGCAGCTTATTTACTGAACGACCCTGACACAGCAAACGGTGACGGATTATTGCTCAACCTAGCCTAGCCAACAACTCAGCACTAAACCAACATATGTATGCATCTGCCAGAATGACAGAAGTTGTTGACATGCAGAAGATAAATTACTAATTAGCCCACAACGACAAGAATATTATCCTAGGTTCATATTGCATCATTACGTTACTGGGTCACAGTGACATATCACATGGGATACAATTCAATGACAAAGCTAGAAGCTAACTTTTCTAGCAGGCAATCGGCTGCCGTACGAGTCAGCATAACCTATGCCCGTTAACACTGCGACCGAATTTGAATTAACACCTAGATCAGTTCGGCTGTGTGCTCCAATCTGCAACCGGCCGTCGTTGCACCATTTCATCAATCCGTTGATTAGAGACAGTTCAAGCGAATTGGCCACACACGAAGAATTGTCAGACGGCAGATGGATGAGGTCTGAAAGTCGATTGTTGGCGTTCATAATCCAATCGCTGTCTGGCTCCGCGGAGTAATCGCAGAATTTCTCCTCTGCCTCTTCGGAATAACAGTCCGGGAACAGCTTCAAGTAGAGTCGAGTGTCCAGAGACTTCCAGTTGGTGATGATGGTGCTGTTTGAACGGCCGGTGGTCCTGCATGAGGTCAGAGTATGCCGCTGGTAGGAGTGCTCCGACTCGGCCCTCTTCGTCCGACCCGAGTCATGACTGTGACCGTGACCCTGTCTGTTGCCGCACTGCGAGTCGCTGCTACGTCGTGCCGTTCCACCGGAGAACCCTCTAGACATGTTTCCGGCACCGTGATGGCTCGTGCCGCCACACTGCTGGCTGTCGTTGTCGCTGGAATGCTCCGAACTGTCGCGACGGCCAAGCGACTTCACGTTCGCCGGCGGAGCGGCACCGGACGGCTTCTGTTTCCGCTGCTTACGGCCGTTCTGGTCGACGATCTCGTCCGTGTCGCTGGCGTCCGAGCTGCTGCAGCTGGCGACGCGTGGCGCCATTGTCGCCATCTTGCGGCGGTGCACGCGGTGCATCCACTCGAAGTGCCGGGTCTGTTCCGACGACGGCCTCCGCGAGACATGCGTCTGGACGACGGCAGCCGGCGCGTCCTCGTCGTCGGCCGTTTCCGTCTCTTCGCAGATTTCGTTCAGCAGCTGCGGCGAGCTGCAGACACTCACCAGCGGTCGGGACCCGGCCGCCGGCGCGCCGCCGTGGACCGACGTCGGAACCTCCAGCATGTTGCTGAAGTGTTCGACGCCGAGTATCTCCTCTGGCGCCAGCTCGCTGTCCGAGTGCGACTGATCGATCGTTGTTACGTCGGCTTCGTCGGTATCGTTGTCGTATGCCTCCAGCGAATCCTCGTGGATCATCGTGCAGCGACACATCAGAATTCCGATGTCCGAGTGCAGACCCACGGTGCCCGATGATGCTGCTGCCAGCACTGCTGGTGTAACAGGCGCGGCTGCTACTAGCGGCACCGGTGCTTCGGCGACGAGAGATTCAATACTAACGACGCTGGCACGATGATCGGTCACATTCGTGCACTCGTTATCAAAGTCAATCTGCTGCTGGGGTAACGGCTGTCTGCAATTTGACACACCATAACCCTTATTTAGAACCATGTAAAATGCAGTGCTATGTTTAGCGATCCCTGCTCCTGCAAAATTTTTCTTGTGGTCCACCATGAGACCTGCCATGCAACCACTGAGGAGTGAGAAGTCCACCAAGAAGAAGCTTTTGGCTCTGGCTTATGGACTGGAGAAATTTCAAGGGATGCAAATTAATGCGAGACGCAGACCACAAACCCGTTGTTTGGATGATTACCATGACTGAACACAATTTCCTATCGCCTGTCTGAAGACAGAAAAATCATCTGACTCACGGAATGGAATAACTATTTTAAACATCTCTAGCAAAAATTTTCCAACTCATTTGCAGCCCCTCGCAAGCTCTGCAGCCCCACAGCTGCAGTGCAGCTGCCGCAGGACCCTATAACACAGCACCGACAATACGCAACTGCATTGTAATCCCAAATAAGACCTGCACTGTAATTATCCATGCTCACACTGTGATGCGCAGATAATTTGCAATGATTTTCACGGCCGAGAGTTTCAGTTGTCACCTTCACCATTCAACATTCTGGTACGGCTCACCCGGGTCAAAAGGGTGTGGCCGCAGTAGTTATCGTCCCAAAACTCATTCACAATATTTTATTTAAATAACGCAATGCCAACGGCCTGACTTGGACCACTGTGCATCCAAATCAACCCCGAAAGTTACTTTTTACTCATCCAAACTGCTATATGCCCATTAAATTTCATCGCGGTCTTTTTGAGTTTATAGTTGTGTTACTTGTGTAGCTCAGTGGCCGAGTGGTTAGGGCAGATAAACCGTCTTGCTATGTAACCAGGCACTCAGGCCAACTCAGCCTGGCCATCCACGTCAGCGCAATGAGTACTGGCAATAGTTACGGTCACTGATAGGGAAGAAAACGCTTAGTTCTGCATAGCAGTCGGCCCTGCAACTAGGAGTAACCCATCTACTTACGTAAGTTAGCTGTTAAATTAAGTCAGCCATCGTGCTGATCTGGGTCATTTACTACCTTAATTGGATTCAAGCCTCGCTGGCTCAAAATGGCAAAGGGGGATTAGCTCCTTAGCTGGACCTTAGCTGCTTGTGCAAAATCTTTTCCTCGTTTACGACACAAACCTTGGAGACAGTGCCAGTGGCGAGAGAACTGGTTTCATATCTGCTTTCTCCGCTGTTCGGCCGATGGGCCCGACAGATGCCTGCTGTGCATCAGCTCTCTTCCGCAGCAGTCTCTCGGCCAACAGGTAGTATGTCGCCGTGATGTGGTTGTACGCTTTCATCTCCAGAGACCTGTAATGAACATTCAAGGAAATCCAATCTTCCTGGCAGTTGGTGGCGGTTTAGTGTAGCGTTAACGCGCTCATCTCGATCGCTACATTGAACCTGGTTACTACTAGTGGGATGGGTTACTTCCTTCAGACAGGTAAACTGTCGCACTACGTAACCAGCCACCCAGGCCAACTCAGCCTTCCAATCCTCCGGGGTAGGTAAATGAGTACCAGCTATAGCTGGGAAGGCAAAACAGGTGTGGCTCATTCCGATTGTGGATGAACGTGTGGGTGTGCAGATAAAACTGTGAGATCCCTTGAGAACACGTGCCATACCTGGGTGCTTCTGAAGTTGGTGTTTCACAAAGAGTCGATGTATCAAATGTAAGTATTCTTTATCTTTACCTTTAACTAATCAATATCACAAGTTGGAGGCATGACAACTTGCAGTCGGCTATGGTGGTCAACTCCACCTTAGTGCCGGACCCCACGACCCTACTCCTCGGTTTCAATCTCGCCCTGTGTCACTGGTTGCTGCTGAATCGTTTTCCAACAGGAAAGAAATATGATCTCATTGACAAGAAACTGCGTGTATGTGGAGAAATTCAGACAATGGCACATGTTAACTCTTTTCCACTGACTAAATTAGTCGGCGGCATACGGTACTGTGTCTACATTCAGCAGACGACCCTGCCGTTAACTGACTAACAAAATACCATATGACAACGTACAATGAGGATGAGATTCAGATAATAAAGATATTTAATGCCATACTCTATTAAAATATGTTCTCAGACAGTCACTATTTTCAGTTGACAATTTCAGTTATGACAACACATTGAAAGATTCAAATCTACTATGCCCACGATATAATACAGCAATTTTAGTTGGCTTAACAAAGTGATGAAACTCTCTCTCTATTATTATTATTATTATTATGAAAATCGTACACACGGTACACAAAAAAATAAAATAAAAGAAAAATTCTATTCTCTCCATCCATTTATTGTAACCAAAACATAATCAAAGACATGTAACAGTGCCATGGACATAGGCTGAATATGATCCTGTACAGGAGGGTGGAGAATATTCTGTTTGCCAATGTCAAAGCCAACATTACTCCTGTTAAATTTACCAGAACCATCACTGGTTGACATCACTCAATATCTGGTCACATTCATTGCCTATCTGCAAGTATTACAATTACATCTGTCAGCCAGCGTTCTTACTACAACGTGTCTCAAGAAGTTTCGCTTTATTTCTAGAATAAATTCGTAAAAGAATCTACTGATTTTAATAATTTTTGGCACACAACACCCCGAGGAAACTTTACACAGAAGAATTTTAAACTTGTCCACTTGTGACCACCTATAACCCAGAAATATTTGAAAAATTAGTCACTTAAAGTTTTGTTGAATATTACTGAAAAATCAGTTTTTGCAGTTTCCTAAGTTAGCATGGCAACAATTTATATTTTCACCGTGTCAATTTTCCTCAAGATTATCATCGTTTATTATTTTGCAAATTTAAAACATGTTATATGTCAGACATGCACCAAAAATTATTGTTTTTTAAATCATTTGATTTCTTATGAAGTTATTTTGTAAAAACTGGGACGTTCTTCTGAGACGCACTGTGATACATCTCCCACTGCTGATTTGGAAATGGCCTGTATATCATCGCTAACAACAGTCCAATGAGGCTTTAATGGCTTATCAATCAATGTCACTGAATTCCCATGCATGGATTAATCATTGTGGAAACCGCTGTGAACCTCAGCCTGTCAAGCAGAGCAGTACAAAAACATAATCATGTTTTACCATCGCTGCAGCTGTAACTACCGCAGTCAACTTCAACAATATATATCAGTATTAGATAAAATATGTGTTTCCCTTCAGTGATTTGACACTGTTGGTTGGGCGACAGGAAGGGCATCTGGCCTGTAAAAACTGGGTGTTGGTTTCTTTATGGCGACATTTTGACTAGTGCTTTGCACGTCTTATAGCTCCAGTTGTCACCACCACCGCCATCACCCTTAGCTGCAATAAAATCAGAATGGAGACATTCTGGTAGCGGCTAACCCAGGTCCACTTGGATAATGTCCATTAAAACGGACAGAGAAAGTATGTCCATCGTGGAGACGCTATTTGGTCAAAATGTCATATATTTCAGACAGATGACCACAGCCCAGTGTCCGAGCAGGACCAATAAAGCACATTATTTTGCAAAACCTGCTGCACATCTCATCTTGCACACTGGCATATCAGCACGGGTTAGACTCGGTCAGAAGCTTGATCCTAGATTCGTGACCTTCTCCAGTGTATGCCAAGGTTGCATCCTCACGCATCTGCTTTATTTTGTGCCACTATTAACTTCATTGTGGAGCATGTGAGCCACAAAAGTGGAATTTCAATCAGTATTGCATGGTTCTCGGATCTTGTCTATGCCGTTGATGTTGTGCTTTTTGCAGAACGGCAAGAAATCTTAGTGTCGGCGCTCCAGTCAATGGAGGAGGAGTCATCTAAGGGCAAAGACAAAGTTCCAGAACTTCGGAGCTGGACCTGGCGTGCAGGACCTGCTTGTTAACGGTCACACCGTTGACGGAGTGAGCAAATTCATTTATCTCAACAGTAAACAATCCAGTCATGCGAACTCTTCTATGGAGTGCGTCCGACGTATCGCCCATGCTGCTGGTGTCATGAAAGACCTTGATGATATATGGAGACAACGCAGTCTTAGTCTACACACAAAATTCCGCCTCTATTCTGCCTGTGTTATGACCGTTTTACTTTATGGCTCTGAGACATGGACACTCAACAAACGCATGTGGGCTAAGGTCCAAGCATTTCATATGTGATGTTGCCGCCACATCTGGCTTGGACAGCATCATCAACATAGTTCATGCTCGCCAAATTAGGATTATTCGGCCACATCGACAGATTCAGTTGTGATGTTCCAGCGTCCAACATACTCTCTATCTGCTGTGCTTCTGAAGATGGATATCCTCTTGACCGTTCTTGGAAGCGCTCAAGTGGACGACCTAAAACCACCTGGCTTGATCACATCTCTTATGACACCGGCACGTCTCTGACCGATACATTTTTTCTGGCACAAGACCGTTTGCAGTGGAGGGCAGTCGCTACGGCCGCAAAGGCTACGCGTACCTGACTGACTGCACATCTCTCTCTCCGTCAGTGCTCTCTTAAATGACATACTGGAGCTGCTTTTATTACCTCTGCCAACGAGTTTATGTTTACATCGGCATTAGTTAGTTAGTTAGCAGGATTACGCAAAAAAAACTACTCAATTAATTTTCACAAAATTCAGTGGAAAGGTGACACGCGAGCTATGGAAGAAACCATTAGGTAATCTGGATCACATTATGTTAGGACTGGGGTTAAGGTAGGGTTAGGGTTACGGTTAGGTAGGGGCACCGCCATACTCTGAATGGGAGGATGTGACACCGGCATTTGTTCAATGGTAACAATTTTGCAATATCACTGGCCTTGGCAGAGGTTTGCACTCTAATGAGTGCCATACTAGTTGACTGTGTTGTGAGAATGTTCCTAGCTATGCCGCTTTATGATTGTGCAATAGTGCTTGTATCGTCTTGCAAATGAAAGTTACAGGAATACACACAATCGGCATTAAACTGAATAAGCAGCTAAAGCAGCAATTAATTCAAGTGACACGACAGACAAGCATTAAAGCATTTAATAAAATATAGATGAGGGTAAGGATGTAAGTCGACTACCGATTATTCGATAGTTGATCGAATAGCCATGCTGTCTAACCGGAAGTCAAAATTGTACTTACTTATTTGCACGGCTTGATTTCCAGTGTTTACTTCCGGTTAACGGAAGCACGTTGTATCGATGTTCAATGTAATACTTGGCTTTGTTAAAATTAATCCTTAAATGGTATGGGTTTGTCTGTTTGTCTTTACATTTTATGATGCCGGGTTCATCTTACGAACTCGGTAATTATCAATTTGCATCAATTCGCAGAAAGTTAGGATTTCGCTATCATATTAGTCCTAGTCACTTTTTTGCTCCCGTAGTGAAGGCCCAAAATTCCAATATCGGTTAATAATCGGTTAGACAGCATTCGACTATCGATTACACACAAAAAATCGAAAGTTACATCATTAGACGAGGGTAAAATTACAGAGAAACCGAATTAACTAATTAGTAACGATTAAAATTTTTAACAATCGATTAAGCAATGGAAATTCACAGCCCCAATGAGTGTGCCAATGCAAGAGACAACACTTCTCTCCCACGGACTTCCATCAGTCACAGAACTATTCCGCGATGCAGACTGTGATTTTCTGAGAATATTTCAACTAACAGTCTTCATATACTGCAGTTATTTTTTTTTACCTGAAAGACTGAACGTTTTAGATTTTCTCAGGAACCGATTGTATAATCAGAATCTATTAGTTAATCTAAGTGAACAGACTTTTTCATCTGTATGCTCTATAAAGACTGTTATCAACTTCCAGCATACGTATATACAGCATACATTTTCATTATCGCAACACTGTATTATATGTTTTATGACTAAAGCTGCATTTGACAACTTTCAAATAAATGAATACGTAACGTATGTATGTGCATTCACATACTGAGTAACGTCTTCTTTGGAGGCAATCTTGCCGTCAACGATGCGCTGCACTATGTGCCAATGGTCGTCATCGGTCAGAGTCTCGCGGCATACCAGTGGAGTTGCGGCCAGCTTCGACGTTGATCCAACTTCCTGCAGCATCCACGGATGCTCCATGATGTCGGCAAGACTCGCACGCTGGCTCGGGTCTCGCACCAGCATCTTCCGTATCATGCTGCAATGCACCACGTAAACTTGCCGAAATTAATGCCTCCAGTCAGTCACAGACAGCTATAATAATAATAACAAGAATTTGTGCGGCCGAGATGGCCGTACGATATGCGGCCCTCTGCC
>Ga0049107_10000351_pt1 | contig 13234 bp, 8 predicted proteins | sample WorMetilPIANOSA1_FD_61187 | JGI IMG/M metagenome (GOLD analysis project Ga0049107, IMG submission 61187) | Marine gutless worms symbiont microbial communities from Max Planck institute for Marine Microbiology, Germany - Olavius ilvae PIANOSA.1 | ecosystem: Host-associated > Annelida > Digestive...
AAGATATAAAACAAAACTAGGCCTGGTTTAGTCGCCTTGTACGACATCCGGCCAGGAAACGGAGCGGGTCAATTCTTACAACCCCGGAGCCCGCACGGGGCCAGATGTAAGGACGTTCACCTTTGTTTTATCATGAGTCCTGGCAAAATGATATTTGCAGTTTTAGAGCTATGACTGTCGCCCTTACTGTGAGTTTAAACTGATGTTTTTATCATTTATATTTGCAGTTTTATTAGAATGTCACAGCTTAAAGTTAATTTGTATTGCACTGTAACACGTAAATTGAAATCATACGTGAAAGATTTTAATTTACGTGATACAATGTATTATTTGCATAATATTTATTAAATAAATTGTATAAACAAAATAGATTGGACTACGAGTGCAAATTTCGATCATTATCTGTATTGTCAAGTAACTCCTCGGCAGACGAAAAACTAATGAGTATACTAAATGCAGTAGTTAAGAATGGTAGATTTATAAATTACAACATTTTCTTGTATTAAGTTTCAAAGAATATTTTTATGTTATTTTTAACAAACTGGATTATATTATGCAAATAAACAATGAAATCATTAAGAGTTTTTATGCTTAGGCAGTTTTATTGCTGCTGCAAGCTAATGTAACACTGCATAGGCGACGGCAACTACCGAATGGTAAGAAAACTTATTCGGTAAGCAGATGAATTTCACATTTCGACGGATTGAATTTCGATTCCGCCACAAGTAGCAACACATTTAACTGTACCAATAATTTTTTCGACCCTTATTTGCCTATTCATCATACAACTTTTATGGTGCTACGATTTGTATTAAGGCCGTTTACTCTCAGAATTTTCAATGCAAGGCATTCCTAGGTCGAAAATTTCTAAGTTCGAAAATTTTGATCGTTTTTGACTTTGTCCCCCAAAAAGTGGGTAAAGCCTAATAACATTATAACGAATGCTCACTAGTAACCTAAGTTACCGACTGTAGAACATTTTAAGCCATTAAGTGCTTGAAATTGTTGAGTATTTTTTTTTCTGCAGAGGCGCACAAGAAATCTCCTGTAAAAAATATTTTTAAAAAGTATGCGAGGTGTATATTTCACCATATTGCCAGCTAGTCCTTGTGCCGCCAAATTTTATGAAATTTGGCATACGAGGTCAACTCACCGACGTAATCACGTGTGTCAAATATTTAGTCGATTGGTTCAGGGGTTACGGAGTTCTGACACCCAAAATTGCCATTTCCCATCGACTTGCTGCATCGCCCTTACAACAGTGTACGTACTGCCGTGCGACACTGTGATGTCATACCGTTCTGGGCTTTACAGCAGCAACAGACGATGGAGGTAGTGGTGCCGACAAATGGAACTAGTGAGCTTGACAGAACTCAAAGAATAAAGACTATTGACTGTCATGAAATCCCAAAATAAGAAACTGTCAGTAAAATAGCTCTCAACAACTTTTTTGCAGTATACGTGCATCCTCACATTTAGTGTACTGGCAAATATTCTTGCTAGAATAACCATGCACTAAAACCAAATTCAGATATCTCCTAACAAGGTCTCCATCAAAAGAAAATTCAGGGACGTTATACTGGTGAACCTTTCATTAACTGATAATAAAAGCCGGCTCCGATTTTTTAAAACTACACCATACAATACCATTTACCTCACGAAAACAATGTTGTATTTGTTCAAATATGTAACCTTTCGCAATTGCTGGCAAAGCTGTCGAGCGAATGCAGTGCAACTCGGGAAGATCACGACAGTAGTGATCAACATACAATTCACAACCGATATCTCTACACATGGTACAGTAATTCTATTAAAATCATGATCAGCTGCTACAATAGGCACATCCATCACTTGTTCGATATCACAGAAATGGCTATACTTTAACTTTCGCTAAAATGCTTTTTGGCCTAACATACCGCAAAATTAAATTTGCAGTTTGATATATCCGTAAAAGAATGTTGAAATAGGGCTGTACCGAATATTCGCTTTAGTGCCGAATAGTGGGCCGAACAGTCTATTGTATTTGGCCAAATAGTGATGCTAGACCAACTACGAATAGTTGAGTCATGTGCCAGCCACAGAGTTCATGCTGTGTAAGGCTGATAATGCTTTATTGACTGATAACAGGTAAACTATGAGGACAATACTTAAAGTTATAGACTTTAACATTGCATTTTAATTGAATTATCTGAATAGCCTATTATTAATGACGTGCACAAAACAATCAGTTTTAACGTCAGCATCGCATAACATTTATCAAAGTAAGCAAAAACATGCATTTGTTTATTGCAGAACTATCTGTATTCGTATTCGGCCAAATAGCCGATACAACTACTTGCATTCGGCCGAACACTGTCAACCCACTATTCGGTACAGCCATAGTTGATAATGTTCCGCACTCTTCCATTTATGGACTGGAACATGCCCACATCTAAGTGAAGACGCTTTCTACAGCAATGGATCAATTTTTGCCGTATGCCCCACCTGATGTCACCAACGTATCATATGCAGTAGCACGGCAATGTCAGTTTGCTACTGAAAATACACAACACTTAATCTGCCCAGCTTAAAATATGTGATACTTACCATTCCACTCATGGCTTTCCACGCCATCAGCCCATTTTCCACGATCAACATAGGCAAGGCTTCCCTTCAGTGCTTTGACACCGTCGCTCGGGCATCAGCAAGGGCATCCGGCCTGAGAAAAGTTGGGTGTTGTTTATTTGCCTGGAGATTTGCACGTCTTACAGCTCCAGTTGTCACCACTACTTCCATCATCCTCAGCACCAATAAAACCCGACTAACCCAGGTTCGCCTCAAAAAAGGCTGTTAAGATGGAGAGAGAGAACATATGGGTACCACCAAGGTTACTGGGTGCAAGTCCATCAACTTAACCAATCAGCTTTGGCTGTTCCTTTAACTTTTGACACCTACAGAGCAGAAGAATTGTAATTAATTGTTCTGTGCTTTCTTTACCAAAAAATTACCAGCAAAAACTACCAACAGAAATAATAATTTAAAAAATCAATCAAACTAAACAAGAAGTGTAAATGGTTTACCTGGCAATAAAACAAAGAAGCGTCCCAAGTTCTGACAACGAGCTCTGCAGTACTGCGTCTAACCTCATATCCTGCATCATCCAATGTGAAAACGTTTTCTGTGATGCTGACAAGCTTGTGCTACTTTAGACTCAACCGTGCATCACATAATGATGTGTGTGTCATATAACGTGTAAATTAAAAAAAAAACAGATACTGTCAAACAACTCATGTCACGTTAACAGCGTGTCACATGGTTCATGCAGACTTTCAACACCATTTTCCAGGAATTTAAGGGCCAAAAGACACCAAATTCCAAGTTTTGCAGGATTCAAACAAGCTGTGTGGTCTGTAATGGGGCCGACACAGTATGCCCCGCCCCTTGCAATTGGTGACTTATTTGAATATTTTCCAGACTCTAAATCTGCAATTATTCCGTGTAGTTTCTTTTGACTGTCCGTTACTAATGGTATTTTCTTCCATTTGTCCATTCTTCTTTTACTTCTTCTTTCATGGCAAACTCATTTTGACCGTAACTGATCGCCAGGCATACGATTAGCTGCCTTCCTCCAAGCCAAAGACAGGCCAATGTTCAAAGGCCTCAGAGGCATTCGACCCCACTGAACATAAACATATATGTCTAGGACGTCCTACTGGTCCTCTCCAATCTGGTGGCAGCTTACGAATTACCGCTGAGACAGTCCATTACTAATGGTATAATAATAAAATTAAAATATATTTTCCGATTAATTAGAAACTATTGTAAATCTTTGAATTTAGATTTAAAAATTGTGAATAAGTGTACCGGTAAATTGTGACACTGTACACCAATATTTGTAAACATAATTTGCCAGGTGGCACTACCAGCCGTGGCCCTCACTCCTAAACTGAATCTGCTTTGAATTGTGACTTCATTACCTTGACCTGACGGCGCTATCTCTTATCGTTTCGGAGATATTCAATGTCAAAAAATATTGCGACCTTGACATTATAACTTTGACCTTTGAGGTCACTGCACATGTCGGTGATGTGTGTCACTGTACTCCACCTGTTTGCCAAGTTTGAAGTCAAGAGGCCACCCTGTTCCATATGGTGTGTCTTACACATTTAAATCCTCCACTGAATAATAACTATAACATGTATTAATTCAGCAGTTTTCATCACTAACACATTTCTAATCCAAAGAAGTTAGCTCTGGTCACCACAAAATAAAAAAAAGATGAACACAGATGAAAGATAAAACATTTGTGCACTTCTGCTGGGCATTTTTGGCTAATTTTCGGTCATGGCATTAAGCACTAATCAGCCTGACATTTGAGGTCACAGCGCATGTCGACGATGTGGGTCGTCATTCCCCATCAGTATAGCAAGTTCGTAGGCTTTCCCATTCCGAAGATATGACTCATTTTTGGTGACGGCATTAATCATCCTGATGACCTTGACCTTTTGACCTCTAAATGGGGTCACGGGTCACCCGTGTCATGGGCTTCCTTCATGCCAATTATCAGCTTCCATGCTCTTCTGTTCTCCACTTAGGGACAGGTACGGGACTGACAGACGGACAGACAATGACCATCAATGCATTATGCCTGCTATGGGGGCGGGGACATAACAATGCACTTTCAATCTGAAATAGTCACACATACAACCTTTTGGCAAAACTGTGAGTAATTTGTTGCTATTGATTAACAATACCAGTAAATATGCTAAAAAAATTAAACATCATATGGAGTCACAAAGAAGAAAGAAAGAATACTGCTATTTGCTACTTCAAGCCACATACTTTTATTGGAAAATTTCCAGGTCTACCACTGTATATCATATTTTCCAGCACTTTACCACGGTATTCCTTTCCCCAAGACTTTCAGGTCTGAAAATTTTAACGTTAATGACTTTCCAGGATTTTTCAGGGTACGAACGAACGAACCCTGGTGCCATATCAAAGGTTTTCAACATTTCTCTTTTGAGGACCTGGATATGCAAATCTGTAAGTTGGTAGTTTACCTGGAGCGTTGAAGCAAGTTTGGACAGATACTCAAACGAAACCATTAATGATTTCTACAGGGCTCGGCAGGAATCAAACGAGATTAAGAGTGCATTATCTTAAACGATGATGAAAACGAAAATAAATGAACAGCAAACAGTAATGAGACCTCATAAACCAGATGCAGTGCATAGAGAACAGCAGCAACGTGGGGGAACACTGGAGCCGTACTATCCACATCCATGGACGAAGGTAAATTTCTTGTCGCAAGCAGAGCCTGGACTTCACTGGATGAATCAAATCCAAGATAGCAATCGTGAGTGGCGGAGAAATATCGATGGTGATCTGATGACAGCAAGTATTCCCAATCCTTCAACAGACATGTAAGCACTTACGGTAACATCAAAGTGCAATATTGAAGCTATTCAACATTTCAACTAAAGCATGCAAGCCTGAGTCTTGGTCTTCTCAAGATGACCATAATGATGACACATGACAATGCTGACACTCATAATTCATTGCTGATATTATTATTACTACTACTACTATTATTATTATTAACTTATTACATACCGAATTGCTGCCAGCATCAGACAGCCGTGGCTTCTTCGGTGACATACTGTCGACCAATGAATCTGTCTACAAACACAATAACAAGCTCACAAAATAAAGTTGGTATAATTGTATTTTATTAGTATCGACAACAAAGAAGCTTATGCAGTTCTGTGTTTGTGTTTTATGAGCATAACTCAAAAATTTGCAGATGGATTTGGAAGAAATTTTCAGTGTCGATAGACATTGGGCCAACTTAGAATTCTGAGCATCGCCATCCAGAGGAATGTCCCTGGGAAGGGGAAAACGTTTCAGGCTCCACATTCCTCTGAAACCTCCCTTATGTTCTAAGTTCAAATTTCAAATTACTGGATGATGTCACTATGGTAATATTTCATAAGAAATACGATACATAAATACAACTGGTGACAAAACTGACCAATACAAATGATAATTTTTTTTGGTAGGAAACGAAATTCACAGTTATACTGCTGAAATTCGCAGAGAATGAAAGCATCAGGTAGGCAGACTCACTGAGGTGGTCAGAACAGGCCGTAAGGCTGCTGTCGCACTGTATCCCATGATTCCGAGCAGACACGTGACAAACTGGTGCCACTCGATCTGTCCCGTCGTGCCGCCGGGCTGGTTGCGATGACAGTACCATCGACAGTGTACGAGCATTGCCTCGTCGCGAGGTAACGTCTGACACAGAGCTTCCAGACACCTGCTTACTACACATCGCAAAAAAATGTACATTCTCCTGCTACACCGATTGCCAACAGTACACCTTTAGTGTACTCTAGCCTCTAACTACAGGCGACAACGATATAGTACGCAGTGGCGCCGACACTGATATGAGTTTGTTATGGCATGTGTGCATGGGTGTGTTGCCGAACCCACAATGAAAACACTTTACTATTTCCAATATTTATCCATGCTGACGAAATAGTACATCAGCGTTGACCTGCATCTCCAGAGTGAACACATCTTCTAGCCTCTTCTGAGTATGTTTCCATTTTTAACTAGAGATAGTATGACTACGTTTGCTTATTTTGTAAGTAAGTTAAGGTTTGACTTTACAGCCCAATATACTGGATTAAAAGACAAATATCACGTAGGCCTACTGCGAAATATAAAAAGAATGGTAAATGTCACATAAGTGTCTTTCCCGCATTGTCTCCTGATTGGTCAGTCAGTACCAGGGCAGATGACTGACTGGAAAGACTCGTCTCTGAAACGACCCACATAATGTGCTGATGGGGACATTAAACCCTACTCACTCACTCATTTCAGGACAGTGAAAAGATAATACTACAATATACTACGCAGTCTTGCGTTGTGTCTGCAAAGTCCACAGATGCCACAAAACAAAAAAAGACTGGCCTTGTGAACCACACAGAAGTCATAACTAGCACACTAACCAAAGACTCATACAGGAAACTATTTCCATCACCATCTTAAAACATCAGACATTAGAAGTCCAATTACGGTCCAATAATCCCTGCTGCATCCAGAAACAACAGTACTGAAATGGTACCTAATATAAAACAGCAAGTAACTGACTTCAGTTGATAATACTTAAGACAATAACAATACTTACTGACTGGAGAAGTCGTCACTTCAGCTACAGAGGTTCGGTACAACGAGCCATCAGTTAATTCCTAAAACATGCATAATGCAATTTCATTTTGCCAGTACTGATATCTACGTTATCCTTCAATGTTTCAAAAATGTTAGTTCGGCATCAGGAAGGAAAACTGAGCTTCCAGTTATGAGGTTCCAGTTTCAACAAGGGGCGGGTCTTTCACCCGTAGACTTAGACCACATGCAGATCCATCAGCAGTGCCCACGAAACACGTAGCCATGCGCCCTGATAAACAGTGTCAAAGAATCGAAGGTAATAAATAAATACAGACGTCGTTTAACATAAATTCATGACGCGAAACTACCCTTTCAGTGTCTGACAATGTCGGATGGGTGACAGGAAGGGCATCCACCCTGTAAAAAATCCTGATTCAGCAATCCCAAATTTCTCCTTTGGATGCCTTTTGGGAACCGACCAAACCTGTAGCAATCTCTGGAAAAACAAGCCAGTTAATGTTAGTTATTTTGACTGGTGTTTAACGGCAATTTCAAGATAAATAGGCTATATCATGCCATAGGAGTACGAAATATATCGTGTAGGGCCAGAGGGACCACCCAAGTGACATCCGGCCAGGAAACGGAGCGGGTCTATTCTTACAACCCCGAAACCCGGACGGGGCACAAGCTGGTTAAACAAAAACCGAAAATCCTCATGACAGGAAGCGTGGCTAGTGTCAGTTCTGTTACATGAGGAAATGACAGTAATGCAATGAATCCGAAAATGTCTAACAATGGTGAAACGAGAGTTGACATTGTCGCGCAGACCAACAACCATGCCACACTGACTGCCGCCGGCCAGGTAGCCACTTGTCTGAATGCTCGGCTCATCCAACATGGACTGTTCTATCAACTGTGAAGACTCGTTCAACTCTGTCGGCACCGGTGACATCAGCTGCACCTGACAATCAAACACCGCCAATAAATCAATTCAACTGACAAGTCAACTGTAATAATAGAATTACCAACAAAATATCAAGGAAGATACAATGCCATAGAGTGCTCAAAACTGCAAGGCAGACATTAGTCTAAGTCTAATGCATGGAACCAAACAGAAAATTGACACGAAGGAACTAAAAAGGAAATCAATAAGCACGAGAAATCCAACAAACATCACATCATTATATTTCCACATCTGTGTGCCTTAAATTTACATTTTAACAAATATCACGTAAAATCAGATAATTTTAAAAATGACAAGTACCTGTTCGTCAAGTCGGACATCGAGAGCACTTGGTGGACGACTGGATGTTGTCGGACCACCTTGCAGCTGAGATGACTCGTACTTAGGACTCGACCGACCGATCGTGTTGAAAGATATCAAACTCTGTAGGCCGGGAACATGCAGCATGTTCATCTGTCAACACAGACAATGTACAACTGAGCTATATTTGCCAATCACTCGGTCAGCAAATACTGGAATATGCAAACAGAAGCTGGTACACTGTGCACTGGTGGATGACTCAAAGTGAATGAACAATAAATATTAGCCAATAAAATGTCCAGTCAGTCACACTAGGCCTTCACCCAGTAAGTAGCACATATACACAACACACTGCACATTAAATACATAGATAAGGATTATGTATGCACAGCCACAACTTTTAACACGTTAACAGTCTAGAACTGCATAACTACAGTTGGCTGCTGATGAACCATGTGCATATCAGAGGACAGTACCTTTGTAAGACCACTGTAGAGAGCCAATGTGTAGCTTGTGTCTAATACAACCATCATCTGACGATTCTGTAACATGACAAACTGGACAAATACAATACAAATACAAATACAAAATAAAAACTTATAATGCGCCCTATGTAACTAGAGTTATTCGTAGGCGCGGGGAACAATATTCCACAGCATGACACGGTAAGGTTCAACAATGGTTTAATATCTCTTTCAGCTAGATAAACACAACAGCCTTCTTTGTTTTTTTGTTTTTTACTGGAGTCCAATTATTCTCCATAATATCACAATATTGTATTTTTTTATAGTTCCAGCGACAAATTAGTACTTTCAACAGTATTCCTTATTTTGATTGTCACTGTTTGCATTCAATTTGAAACTGTCATGTTTTTGTGCAAAACCATATGGAAAATGCAATTCTGAACTTCATCTGACCTTCTGCAATAAATCCAAACTTTAATATCCAGCTGAGCTTCCAATTTAATATTTTGATTGCTATAGATTATTTTTTTCTGGGCAAATGCTGACAGTCATGTCTACTGTTCTGTTTTACCAACATCCACTTACATGCTTTGACTTCTATCATGGCCCAACAGCTGTCACTCTCCCACATGACACTTTTTTCATTCATATACAAAGATCAACGGCGTTAACTAACCAGATATCTGGCAGTTACAATGTCGACAGAACAAGTGCAACAGTAACAAAGACTCATCAGTCGTCATTTGATTAGAAAATGGCAGATAATTAGCAGCCAACCTGCAGCGAGACAGCATCACGAGCTTGAATGATAGACAACAAACCAAAGATCAGCTGAGTCTGGTCGTTTGTCTTTTCAAATTTCACGCACCTGTCAATTGCAACACGAATCTAGTTTGTACATCATATACTTCACATAGCTTTATACCAACTATACTACACATCTTTACCATCTATGTCATATTAACCATTTTCAGATCTTATCTTTCATACACAGTCAGTTAACACTGCATGGGTGGAAGCAAAATGTTTTTTTCTTGTAAAATGGATCAGGATGTTAGGTAATTACAAAATCAAATTAAAGATGAAATCCCTCAAAATACAACACTCTGTCCATTAGTTGTGCATTTCCAATAATAGTACAAAACATTTTCAGCAACGCTTTGAAAACACAGCCGTGATACACAGCAAAGACAGGTCAGAGATGCAGCAATGGCACATGAAATCAACCTACTGCTGACCTTAGATGGTGTCGATAAGGTACCAGATAGCAGAAATACTGCTGACCACTGAAATCAGAAGTAAGAAACCCTTTTGTTGCAACACCCAAGCTACCATCCCTGCAACACAAATAATCACAGACTCGATAAACATTGTATGAGCTGTCTACACAGTGTCCAAAAAAGTAAGCCAAATGTTTTTACCATAACTTTGAAAATTCTTAACAAATTTCCATCATATCTGACATGTTGCGTTAGCTCAACTGCTCAATATAGCGACACTAAAATTATCCACTTCACCTCACATACGTATGCACACTACCTTGTAAAGTTACTGGAGTAAAAAAGTGTAACAAAAATAATGTAACTTCACATTACTGTTAGCAAAAAACTCCTGGATTAAGATGAGAACAATCTCATTGTCTACTCTAAGCAGATCGTTTGTTTACGACGTTACTATGAACACTGAAAGTGTTCACCAGTCGCTTTAACTCACGCTGTCAGACGGTGACACCATTGCTGAACTGCACATGCATTATAGCATGGTCTGACGGCAGACACTCAGTACACAGTTGTGAATACTGTGTATATTGTATCCGCAATGTCAGTTTAGCAAAGCAGACAGAATCTACACAAATTAATTCAGGAAAATAATCGTTTTTGTCACAAAACTTGAGTTTTTGCTGACAGTTATGTGAAATTACACTATTTTGTCACAATTTTGTCTGACTTAACATTACAAAGTAGTATATACTCACGTCAAGTGAAGTGGATAGTTTTATCACATACTGTACAGCATGCATTGCAAATTTGATAGATTCTAAACAATTTTTACAGAGAGAGCAAACAACACTTGGCTTACTTTTTGTGGAGATGGTGTGTGTATTTATGTAACTGTGAAGCTTCCTTCCATCCATATGTCTGTCTGGAAGCCTGTCCACATGTTCTCCAATGACACTGACCTCTGTATCACTCAGAAATGCAATGGCACAAAAGGAAAACCAACCTGGGAATGTTTCCGGTCTCGGTCCAGATGTGATCGAGGCAGATTTCTGGCACAAGTGGTTCCATGAGCTCCATGTAGAGGGCGTGGTCGGTGAAGGACGTCGTGCTGCCACCCGGTGACTGGAAGTTGAACCCAGCCGGCGACGAGTTCATCTTTGGTGACGCAGTTGTGTGCAGTCGATAGAAACTGCTCATGCCCAGTAACGGAGAGAGAGAACGACTATGAATCAACAAACAATATCTATCGACTTTGTACCACAACAACCACTGCAACTCAGCTTTATTTAACTGGTCAAGTTTTTTCTTGTTACTGTCAGTTAATCTGGACAGACACATCTCTCTGTATGGAAACTACTTGGGATTGACAGGCCAGGTGCCATTCCCGCAGCACATGCAGCAGTGTCAAAGCACTGAAGGCAAATATCTAGCTCATACAATTAAAATTTAATTTGAAACTATCTACAATGTGAACTGAAAAAGTTCATCAGTTCATGAAAAACTTATGTACTCTAAGCAATTAACAACAACATCAACAGTAAATCAAATTTTGCATATTCACTTGTGCGTACTGTACTATCTTAGGTGCATACTGTCACTATGAACATATACCACACATTCGTTGCGTTAGTAACAGCGTGCAATTAATTGTGCAAATTTTAAAACTAACTTGCAGAATTTTGCAAAGACACAGTCTTGCAGACACAGTCTCTGTGTAACATACTGTATTACATTTTGTGCAACAAGTACAGTTACAGTTTCAAATGCTAATTTTTCAGATGCATAGTTAGTCTCATCTTCAAACTCGTCGACGGTATTTACCAAAGCAATCAGCATAATATACGCGTAATCCACCTGTGAGCATTGATATGTGAGAGTGACGGACTGTTGACACGTGACAGAACACTGACGCCGACTGCCGACGGAGAACTGAGTTTGCTCGCGTGACTGTGAAACGGAGATTCAGCGCTGGGAGACTGAGTGGACAGAGTGAAGCGAGACATGCCGCTGGTCGACTGGCTCGTGGCGGTCAAGCCCGGAGTGCCGCCGGCATCACGAGACACCATAAGTGCTTCATTCATGCGAAAATGTCCACCACAGGCCAACTCCAGTTCCTGACGCAACATAAAATAACACTTTTTACCAACAAGATATGCTGCATAACATTGAACTCAGAGTATGTCCGACGTTACTTCTGCCTCACTGTGTCACTGATTACTGTCAGTATTGAGGGATCAACTTTCCAAGTTTGGTGCACATCAGACAAAAACTGAGGGCATAGGAAAGACGGAAAAGCATCATGACGGAAAATCTACATCCTGTTCAAAAATTTAAAACAATGTATGTAACCATGTTCAAAAATTTAAAAATAATTAAATTTAAAATTAAAAAAATTAAAATCATGTATGTAACCACGTTCGAAACCCATGTACCAAAATAGGGTGAACACTGAACATCAGATGAAAACTATCATTTTCAGATTTCAAATTTTGTGTAATGTATAGGAAATAAACAGAAATTTGATCATACTGCATATGCAGTGAGGGATTCTGTTTTTCTCGCATAAATGAACTTGGTCTTAGAAATCTGATGATATATTCCTTTCTAGTGTGCATGTTATCATAGATTAGACAGAAAATTTCCAAAAACTCGAGCTCCCTTGATAATTTAACGATGGGTTTGGTGCAAAGTTTTACAGGCCAGATTCCCTACCTTATGTCAACCAGTAGAAACACACCAGGCTTCACCTTTTATGCATCCACGAAGATCAAAGTTTACAAAACACTCATTCTGAGCGACTTCAAAACAACACCGAAATCCAAGAAAGCAGACTGAATGTATTCGAAAAACTGCGTGAGGAAAATTGAGGGTGTAAGCTGAAGAGACAGAGTAAGACATAAAGACATACGAAGCAGGACTGATTTGAGCTTGGGAACTGTAGACTGCATACAGCATACCACCACACGATGTCCGTCACAGGCTGACACCGACGCTCGAGCGTTGGACGCCTTTCACCATCGCCGAAGTGGAGAGGCTGATCTCGTCAGCACCGTGTAAAACCTGTCAACTCGACCCAGTTCCAACATGGCTAATAAAGGACATGAAGTCTTGGTTATCCCCGTTCATCGCAT
>Ga0049107_10000352_pt1 | contig 13221 bp, 7 predicted proteins | sample WorMetilPIANOSA1_FD_61187 | JGI IMG/M metagenome (GOLD analysis project Ga0049107, IMG submission 61187) | Marine gutless worms symbiont microbial communities from Max Planck institute for Marine Microbiology, Germany - Olavius ilvae PIANOSA.1 | ecosystem: Host-associated > Annelida > Digestive...
GAACTGCCCTATTAAGCTTGTAAAACAGCGTGTGATTGGTTGTCTGTTTGTAAACACTGGCCGTCGGTGACCCTGACCTTGCCCTGGCGCGGCGCAGGCTGCCAGCGCGCGTGATGGGTATCAGCCGTCTGCATGATTGCGTCATTTTGAATGCGAATCTATTGTGAATGAAATTTGCGATAAAATATAAAAACAATGTTTGGTTATCGCTCAGAATCGAACAGATTTACTCGCGGTAAGCGTATACGGTTATACGCTGGATATTATCATATTCATCGTCAAAAAGAGTGAATAATGACAACGAATCGTCCGCCATGTTTGCATTTAACTTCTAACCATGGTTAACTGGCCGTCAGAGCTCGGTTAGGGTTAAGTTAACTTTAACCGAGGGTTAGGGTCTCGTGCAACGCGTCTACACTTAACCAAATGGTTAACTCTGGGGTTAACCATTTGGTTAAGTCTGTGCAACGCGCCCTTAGAGCTCTTGGTAACTCCGGTTGTGTCGATGATGTGCATTTGGCCTGAGCACTGGTAATTAAGTAGCTGAACAGCAAAATTTCTTTTTATCATGCATTGGCATGCATAGCATGCAGAGCGCATGTATTGTTTTAGCAATTCTGTCCATCTCTCGTCATATTGCGACATTGTGTCTGAAAGAATGCAACTATCATAGGCGTATTTTCACCTTCTGGTAGAGGCATGACCCTAGTTTTATGAGTGTTACCACTGTTACAGAAACCAAAACTAGTGGTAGTAACATATGTGTGTAAATGAAGAAAACAGTTTGGAAAACATTTCTTAGTTTCAGGTGAATAAAGATGGGAGCAATAGAGCGTGCGCTTGAAGTTGGCTAAAAAAAAGAGGTTCTAGTAACCTAAGGGTTAATTTGGGGATGTGCATTGGGCCCACCGGAGGCCTCAGCACTAGGCGGTAATATGCCTTCCCCGTAAGGTAAGGTAAGATTTGGTAATATACATATGTGTGTGAAAAACTCGTGTACAGCTGATGCGAAAGAACCCAGAGAAGCGACTTGGCTCCGGACCCAATGACTCTGACGAAGTGATGAAGCAGGGATTCTTCCGGGTAGATATGAGTCTATGTTGGTGATTCTGTGCTGCGTGTCGATGTTAACATGTACAGTATCGACGTTGGACTGCATACTAAGCACAGCGGTAGCATGTGCGACCGCTCGGCTAAGTATGGGCTCGCTGGCCCGATAAGCAGTACCGGCCTGGGTTGCAATCCTGGCTTTGGCACGAAATTATTTCAACAGCAAACCTAGAGCTTTAGCTGCCTCCACTATAATGTGGGTTAGGAGCCAGCTCCATCCCTTTTGGGCCGTTGTAAACAAAAACAACGCGGGTTACGGGGGTTATTATGTCGCTGGCCCTCCATTACTGAATGGGAGATGCACATCACTGCTCAGGGTTGTCGTCTCCGAAACGACCTATGCTGTGTCGAGTGGGACATTAATCTGTACTATATCATACCGTACCATGCTGTAGGATTAATATCCTGGGCAGTCAACTGTCACCAAGCAGTATAAGTTTGGTACCAGCACAAGCCGGGAAGGTAACCGTAGCACTGGCCATGCATCACAGACAATAGTGGTATTACCACCTACGGGCTCACAGCCTTAGGAAGGGAGATGAGCACCCCGCCTACACTCCAGTAGGAGTATGGAACACTGTTGCTGGTGATGCACAACAGCGTCGTTTCTTGTTTATGGTCAAAATGTAAACTAACAACATTGGTTGTATTCATAAACTCTTCTTCCGAGTGATTTCATCACGTGATGCGGAGGTCAGTTAGGCATGATAATTACCAGCAAATTGCAGTCTTGCCAAAAATACTAATGTACTCAATCTTAACTCCAAGCCTAACAATTTGTGCCACTTTAGCGCCTCTCCAATTACAACCATGTAATGTTATAGAAATTTGATTATTATTGTTTTTGCTGTCGTCGTTGTTGTTGTTAATTTTCTGCATTTGTTAGCAGATTAGTTTATGAACCATCTGGTTGAGTTCATTAATATAGCCATTTGCCATGTTGATAAGTAACGAGCGATTAATCCTCGAGCTAGGGTGCGTTGAGCATTCCACAGAATATCTGTTGAGTTCAATGAAACATTCAGTGCGCTGATGCTGTTGGTACCGCAATGAGAACGTCGACCGTATTCCATTGAGATGTTCTTTAGCTCTGCCAAAGAGCTTGCCCCATGCGGGTTCTCGGGTTGTATGAATAGACCCACTCCGTTTCCTGACCGGATGTCGTAAAAGGCGACTAAACCAGGTCTAGCTCTGCCTGTCGTATATCTTAGCATGCTTTATATTGTTGTTTATTAGTGCCCCTTTTTATGTATTGTTAATATTCGTTGGTGTGTGTTCTGTCTTTTGGTTGATCTATTTAAGTTGTCATTACTTGCCAAGTGATTGGCTAGAAAGACTCCTCTGAGTGAGCCTAACCGTGGCGAGGGAATTGTCTCCAGTAAGCCCAGGCCGAAGAGTGCTTATGATTTTTATGGTTTACTGTATTGTTTAGTTGTTTTATTATATGTCTCTGTTGTTTCGTGGCCCTAAGTGATATATTTCCTACTCCTGTGGCTGTAGGCTGTATCGTGATACAGCCTGTTTGTGCTGAAAGTGCCATTAAACACCAAGCAAACAAACTGCCAAGGAGGTTATGTTTTCATCGGCATCAGTTGTTTGTTAGCGGGATTACATGATTTGACTAAGTTTTCACGAAATTTGGTGGAAATGTGGAACATGAGCCATGGAAGATGGTAATCTGTATCTAAGTTTTGTTACAGTTACGGTTAGTTAGGGGCCAAGTCATACTGTGCAACACTGCGTGTGTTTTAACTGGAATTTGTTTAATATCAACAATTCTGCAGTATCGGCTGCCATGCCGGATATGCTGTACTGAGTGCCATTCTAGTCTGTTGTATATGACAGAATTGCCGGTCATCTACGTAAATTATGTTTGTGCAGACTTTGAACTGGAATGATTTGCTGGCCAAGAAGATTCGGCCTCCATTTGTACCGACAATTGTATGTTCTTGGTTTTATATTCACCTATTTTAATACTAATGTCTTAACACTGAATTTTGTTACTTTTTTTCCTGCCAAATATATGCAGTAAAGCAGCAGTGAAAATTGCATGCATTATCTCAGTGTACTGCCAGAAGCAGCTGCGTCACAGTGATGTAAGACCCAAGAGGACCTCCTGGTGCTCGTGCAAAGCTCCAGTCAAATCATCACCACCAACAAACCAACATCCAGTTTTTCTACAGGCCGGATGCCCTTCCAATCGCCCAACCAACAGTGTCAAAGCACTGAAGGGAAAAGTATCACATTCCATGGACTTGCTTACCCCAAGCTCACCTGGGGGTCTTCCAACTTTGTCTGTGACCACTAATAGATCCTGGTAACCTTGTGGGAGGGTTGCTATGCCTCTCTTCAGTCCTCCAATGCCAGTACCCCCAACAAATAGACTGCTGCTAAAATATATATTCGCAATCCGTTATTTTCGCGAAGTCGGCAAGGTCACGAAACTTGCGAAATGAAGGGCACACGAACAATAGGGGTTTTACGGTAAACTTCATCTTGTGTGTGTGTATGTGAAGCGTCACCCGGAGGACGTGAGCAACTTTGACGAAGAGTTCACCGTGGAGAAGCCAATACTGACGCCACCGCGCGAACGACGGCACATCGGCGACAAGGAGCATCAGCTCTTCAAGGACTTTGACTTCGTCGCTAGCTGGTGCCAGTAACCGACGTGCAACGAATAGAGAGATGCATGCATATGACAACTTCTGCATAAAAGTCGACATTTGGGGCCGATGGAAAAAGCAGATTTAAAATAACGAGTGAGTGGAAAATCTTAAGTAGGTGGAAAATACATTTCCAGCCATGCTATTGGTTCAGTCATTTTCCACTGCTGATCTTCCAGACATTCTGAAGCAACCACAGTAGTTGTACATATTACAGAGCGCTAAAAGCCAGTAATAAACTTATTTATGAGAGCACATTGTGTAGTTAGTGGATTAATGCTAGGCAGTAATGGATTTACGATCAGTAGTGGTGAAAATGTTTTTCGTTATCAATTTTGGCAGTAATCGGCATTAAAATGGTGGTTTTTGTCAGTGTGTTGATTAAGCTATACTTGAACAGCAGGTGTTTTGGTGCAGTGAGTTTGCTGTAAGGCGAATTGTGATGACAGTAAAACGGAGAAGTTTTGTGCCGGGAAACTTTCACTGTTTGTCCGATTTGGACGATTACTCTGGCAGGCAACCTTTGTGGTTTTTTCAGCGAGATTAGTCTAGCACCGTTGTATACATTCCATCATTACCAGTGGGACAGTCATTAGTCGTAGTGGTTAGAACGCTGGAGTTGCAATCAACAGCTGGCAGGTTCGTCTCCCGGCCACCGCATCTGCATGCAGCGACCCCGGGCAAGTCGTTCACGTGTATCTGTTGGCAAGCAGTGTAATTTGGTTCCGGCCTGTGCCCTGTAGCTGGCGGCCCTGGCGAAAGTTAAGGGCGTGCTTTGGCAGCGTACTGCAGGGTTTACGGCTTCGGTCACCTGCCGGCTGACTGCTGAGGACCGGTATCTGCTCCGGATCCCTACTCTTATGTCGAGTTTTGGAGTGTTTTACCTTTTTATCACTTGCTGCTAGCTACTATCACGACAAATAACAAATTCGTTTAATGCAAGGTTAGCCTGGACTGGCTGGCAACAGAAACGTACAAATGTACATGTGATTGCTACTGTCGTAACCACTTTGAAAATTACTGCCAATTCTAGTACTCGATAGTCGCAAGTTTGCAAATGTACAGATTGTATAGAGATCACTTATTCAGTTTCAAACAGATGTAAGTATTTTTGTCACAGAATTGTTACATATTTTATCAAAACGTAAAACCGGGGGAAGTTTCCTGATTGCAAAAACTTTTCCCCCACTTTACTGGTAGTTGTTACACAGTGTAAGGAGTCTGTAAGTAGTCCGTCATAGCATTCTAGTAAGTCGTGCAGCTTGTAATGCGTATGCTATTATGTGAGTGCAGTTGTGTATGCCGTTTGTGGTTTCAGTGTCGGTTGCAGCTGTGCTTGCATTCAGTTGTAATTATTGTGTCGCATCTTGCCGCAGGATAATATAAAATGTGTTAGTCTGCGATTCGCTGTATGTTTTAGATATTATTTTTATAGATGAATTTTGCGCTTGTACAGAATAGCGGCCGTGGCATGGTGGTTAAGACTCTTAAGACTTCAACCCAGTAAACCAGGACTAAGTTCTGTCACTGGTTGCATCAGGAAAAGCATCCATTTGGCCCTCCACTACCGAATGGGAAATGTTCATCACTGCTCAGGGTTGTCGTCTCCGAAATGACCTATACTGTGTCGAGTGGGACGTTAAACTCTACTATACCATACCATAAAAGCATCCATTCCAAGTTGCAGACATGCATCAGAAAAGTTCCGCTTACACGTGGGAACATTGAAGCCTTCATAGGAGGCAGCACACTACGTTAAAAGGCCTTGTTTTTAGTGTCGCATGCATTTTGCTGGGACTTTTGCGGCTAATTGATAGCTGAAACTGATTGCAACCAGTGATTTTACAATTTCATTATCTCATCATTTCATTATCTCACAGTTGGTGTTCACTTGACTGGTTCGTTGTGATCAAACGTGGCTGGTTTTATCAGAGTTAGCCGAGTAACAGCTTTATATTGACTAGCAGCATGTTAGCTGCTGGTGTTAATGCATGAATATTTCGTAATTATCTGACGAGTTACTGGTAACAGAAATAAACACTCAAGTTGGTGGAGGAAAAGTGCAAATGCCAAGCTGTAGTTTCACTTAGGATAAATATTCTTTCTTACATATTAGAAGTTTAGAATTATTGCCCTAAGTAACATTGGAAAACTAAGAGAAAATGGAACTTGACCCTTCAGCCAACCTTCTCCCAAATTCCACATGGATTACACAAATATTTGACCGATATTTTGATTAGCCAAGGAATTTGTCAGATTAGTACAGAAATTCAAAATACTGCTAATTTACACCTTTCTGTCACCAAAGACTTACCATATTCTTAAGGTCAATAATGGAACAAAAGTTATCTCTGCAGAGTAATTAAACTATTATATTACTATACAAACTGTTTACCTCGTTTTTGTGTGAAATAATTATGGTGGAGAAATTACAGCTATAGCCCAATATTGGACAAGCACAAGAACTGTGCAGCTGCTGTATATTGCAGCCCTGGATCTGGCAATGTTCATTTAACAATTTCTGCCACTTTTGGCAGATTTTCAGCTGAGTGAATTCTGTGGCAGATTTTCAGCTAGCCATTTTTTTTAACTAGGTGGCTAATTTAGCTACCAGCGCCAGCAGAGGAGTCTCCGGGGAACACATTAGAAAAATGGGGGTATGAAGTTGTTGGGCATGGTTTCCACAGATCCTGAAATCTTGCTTTTTTATTTTTATAGCCTGGAAAGTTATCGAGAATAGTCCAGGTCGTTGAAAGTCATTGAATTCCGTGTGGGAGGTCCTTGAAATTGCTTAATTTGGGTTTTGTTAAAATGCTGGTAGAGTAGCACGTACTTGTGCAGTCATTTTGGTATATTTGTTAATTTACTGCATCGACGTCGTAGTATAGCGATCACTTTGTCACAAATGTGTGTGTGGGTGGGTATGCATGATAAAACGAAAACCGGTGCTTGGAATGACGTGAAACTTGGCACAATAGTACTCCTTGTCAGTCTGTCGAAGCCTATTGATTGCAGAGTCTTTACCATTGCTAATATTTATCCACTCTGACAACGTAGTACGTCGGCGCGGATTTGCATCTTCACAGAGTGCACACTTTTTTTCTAGTTGATTTTCTTATTGCTTGTTCTCTTTTACCTCTAGTTATAGTTGGGTTTGTGATTACTTCAAGCAGATCGCTAAATGTTTGATAATGCCTTTGCAAGCGCAAAGAACGTCTGAGTAGGTCTGTCGAAATGCTGGAAAATGGTCCGTGGAAGTCCTGAATTTTTTCTTGCATACTTGTGGGAAGTTGGACGCCTTCCAGTTAGCGGCTGATCCCATGCACAACATTCAGAAATAGTTTGATGGTTTGATTTTAATATTTTAACATTCCTCCAGAGTTTTTCCACCGGTGTTGTGTGTCTGCTTCTACAGAACTGTTGAAGTAGAGCTGTGAGGCTGAGAGTTTGCTGATGTCAGTTTTGCTTGAGAAAGGATAAGGTTACAGATCTCAAAGTTACGTGCAAAAAATCTGGCAAATTATGCACTTATTACGCACACTATTTCAGATGGTATAAATGAGTTTTTTCCAGTGCGCGATGTACAATATTGCTTTTAGGTACGGTAGTAATCTATGTATTTCTTAATCTTCTGTAGCCACATGTCATTCAGATGTAAATAGTGAAGCAGCCAGTGATTTGATAGTGTGGAAATTCCGCCGAAAACACATACAAAGTCGCAGAAAGTCACTCAGAAACAGTGAATTATGTGAAATGAGGTAAACTATGTGTGTGGCTTGCCAAACGCTGCAGTAGGTAGGGCAGTTGTGAGCGAAATTTTCCACGCGCATAACTGCACGATCTCCGGATAAGATTCACGTTTGTATCGATTGTACAATCTCATCTTGTCGTATATCATTCCACGTTTGTTCTCAACGTGCGTGTGTTGGTCTGTGCCTGAAGCTTCATTGTTGTCATCAGCTTCGCTGTGTCGATACGAGGGACCAATGTCGAACGGTGCATTTTCTTTACATTTCATTATAGTCCTGTGATGAACAGTTACCAACTAGTGACTTATACAGTGGCAGAAACTGTGTGCTATGACGTACTGTGGAAACAGCTGATAACGATGAACATTGGTCGTGCTTTGAGTGACGTGTGCTTGTGAAATATCCATATCTGTTTTCTGTCGATAAACTTCACATAATCTTAACCAGCAGTGCCTCCATTTATAGATTCAGTGCTGTTTGTTAGCTGATAAGAAAGGTATACAGCATACAAAAAGATACTGCTCCAGAAGTCCCCACGGTCCCCACGTGATATATATTTCATACTCCTGTGGCACAATATAGCCTGTTTGTGCTGGAAGTGCCGTTAAACACCAGTTACCTAACTTAACTGCTCCAGAAGTCTGTGAAGCTTATTATTTTTGAGTTAGTATGAAGCAGAATCGAGAACTGATGAATGGTCACGCAGTATTTCATTAATACAACAAGAACCAACGTACTTAGTAAGTAGAACATGTGTTTCATATTTATGCCCATATTATCCCAGTTTTGATTGTTATTATATACAGACTGCTGTGTTGGGGCAGCTTGTGTTTTGTCTTGTCCATATTCATGCATCTGATATGTAGTTACCAAATATGGCATAGTGTGCCATCATGGAGAAGAGATGATCCTGAGGGGGCGGCTTTCTCCGACAGCCACAGTTCTGGGGAAGGACCTTTTTTTTTTGGGGGGGGGGTTAGTTCGATTTGCGATCATGACATTGCTGTTGCAGCGACCCTGGGCTGGTTCACACACGTCTGGCGCTTCTGAAGTTGCGACCGTATGACACTACAGAAATGCGATTTAGTTTAAATTAAATTAAATTTGGCAGAGGTTTGCATTCTCCAGGTGCTTTTAGTATTATGATTATTAATATTATTGTGCTTGAGTGTTGAATGTATCGCTTCTGTTCTGAATGTTTAGAATGTTCTGCCAACGCAGAATGTTGTTGCTAATAGCTTATGTGTTGTGTGGCTTTAGTTCTCGTCTTTGTGTGTGTGAAACATTTCATGATTTCACTTCTCTAATGTACGAATATTATTGCCATATTTTATAGGAAATGTACGTTTATTACCATTATGCTGGCGTTTTAGGTGAACCTGTATTTGTAGTCAGGACAGTTTTACAGTTTAGAAAATCTGTGAGTTCTTGACTGCTAAAGAAACTGCCACTTTCTGGATAATTTTCGGCATTGCTTAACAGGACTAAATATTATACCGAACAACAGAGGGCTTAGGCAATGCTTCCTGTATGTAATCTGTCTGTAAGCAATAGAATTCCGTAAGTTGTGGATGGGTTCAGGTCATTTTCTGAATCGAGCTGATAAACTGTGGGTCTGGAACAGATGTTAGATTCTGAGGGGCTAATTTTGGACCTTTTATACCATTGGACCATACCACTTGACATATACCTGTTATTTTGAGCATAAAATTGAATTGGTAACCAGTCATTGAAGGATGAAGATTTTTTTGTGTCAACCACACCCCCATAAAAGTGCCACATGCACCAGTTTTCTGTGATGGGAGTTTAATTTTGTTGCTGTCGGATGGGGGAATGTGTGCTCTGAAGAGTGCCATTTTGGTTGAATTTGTGAATTACGTTCATCAGGCTATCTTTAAAGTGCCTGCACCTTGTCAGAGTTCCAGCATGGCTCTGGCATAGAATATGTGCCTCGTTATCAATACTGGTCATGTCTGGCCTGCACTTTGGCTTGAATTTGTATAATCTGTGACGGTAATATTCACATGCATAATTCTGCCAGTCAACATGTTTGGTCCCCAGACACTGTTCATTCTGACCAATTTTGACAAATCATCCCGACCAGTCAGCCCAACAGAAATGTTGTTGGCCTCGGTGGAGTGGTTAGGACGCTGGACTTGCATTAAACAGGTCGCGAGTTCGAATCCCGGCCTCCCCGCTCTCGAGTACAACCCTGGGCAAGTTGTTAAACACACATGTGCCTCTGTCACCAAGCAGTATAATTTGGTACCAGCCAATGGGCGGTGATGCCTTGCGGCTGGGAAGGTAACAGTAGGTCTGGCGTCGCACTGGCCATGCGCCATAGACATAGTGGTTCTCCACGTACAGGCTCGAGACCTAGGAGAGGGAGATGATCACCCGCCTGTGCTCTTGTAGTGGTGTATGGTAAACTTTACCGTACCTTTACATGTCGGGCCAACAAAATGCCATGGCAGCTTCTCTACGAGTATGTTCACGTTGGTTGACCTTCTGCCAACACTTCGTTGTTGACGTACAGAAAATTTTCACCGGAGAAATTGGTCAGTGCGAACAGTGCAGTGTGCGTGTAATGAGTATTGTCATACGTGCCTAATGGCAGTTTCATACGTCAGTGTACAGTATTGACAATTAGTATCATTGGCCGCTTGTACGTCACCAGTGTTTACAGCCAGTCTCGATTAGGGCTGCATAAATTGATACTGATTATATCATTTTGGTCGTTAACAGTTTTAACGATAAAATTTATTTCCAACGATTACGGCATGCAAAAATACTGTTGCACTTGAACCAAACACTGTCCAACTGGTCGTTAGTCTGCGAGACTGGATGGAAGTCGTGAATAAACGTAGTCATATCAGTAGCGATCATAGATAGTCTTACACATTTATAGTATACCCCCTGAAGTGCTTTGACTTTGTCGGTTGGGTGACAGAAATGGAATCTGCAGTGTTGTGATCTACTCGAGTACACTCGAGTTCATTTTGTCCAGGTCTCGGTCTCGAGACCTGAAGACCCAGGTCTCGGTCTCGAGACCTGAAGTCCAAGGTCTCGGTCTTGGTCTCAAGACAGCATGTTTAGTGCCTATGCCTGTAGCACGATTACCGTAATTTGTAGCACCTTTAAGCCAGTGCTCTGTCACCAATTGGAATTGATGCAGCCAGTGTTGTGATCTCGAGACCATGGTCTCGAGACTAGAGTTCATTTTGTCCAGGTCTCGATCTCGAGACCTGAAGTCCAAGGTCTCGCTCGGTCTTGGTCTCGAGACCTAAAAAAGGTCTTGACAACAAGACTGGGAATCTGAGCTGTAAAAATCTCACAAGGTTCTTTGAGAAACCTAGTGTCAACGCAGCTTAACTTGGCAGTGATATCGGGAAAATATGCTGGTTAAACACAAAAACTTAGAATATTAGTAGTTTCACCAGTTTGATTTAGATTGTCATTTCTGTGAAGTTAAAATAATTCATCGATATCAGCACTACATAACACCAGCTAACTACAATGATTTGGTCGAAAACTAAACTTGTAAAAAAAGTTTGTGCGGCGGTATTGTATGAAAAGTGCGTTGTGCATCATGTGTCTTGTGCTCTTTATAGATACAACTGACAATTTCCTCTTTGACAGGCTACGTTGCATTTTGACTGTGGATGACAGACATATTTTATCAGTACCGTACATCAATTTCCAGTGTGCGTGGATTTTTGACGTTTTAACAGCTGGTACCGGTAATAGTATAGTGCCATGCCACCCCTGTGCGTATTACGGTGACACCTTGTATATTGCTGCCTTGGCGTCGTTGTTGATCAGTGATTAGCAGTTTTGTATGTGTTGTTGCAATTTGCCGATGCAAACGAATGATCATTTACCTACCAGTGTTCTGAATACGCCGAAGTCAACTGTACACCACGTTGTTGTTCAGTACATATTTGACGACTAGAGGCCGACCAAAAATGCATTTTTCACTTTCAGCCGTAAATGAAAATGCTGACGAAAATAAAGTTCCATTTTCGGTCGAAAAACGAAAACGAAAGTCACCTGTGCCTATAGCACAGAACTTAGTTACGGCTCAGTTGCGAACATAACATTTTCAGCTCCAAGCGAATGACATTTTTGGGACGAAAACGAAAAACAAAACAAGAATGAAAATTCATTTTTGGCCGAAAACGAGAACAGCCAAAAATGACCAAATAGCCCATTTTCGGTGCCGAAAACAACAACGAATTTCGGTCGGCTTCTATTGACGACTGTTACCAATTAGACTACAGATTCAGTCAAGCATGACAGTCTGGTAATTACGTCATACTTGTTAGAATGATTTGTGGGACAATATTACACTTCAGACAGGACAGTGAAAGACATATGGTCAAAATTGGCCACGTAATAACAAACCAGTTACGTGTTATTCACTGTGACAGACAAAGCAGTGGGAACAGACTAAGAGTTACTTTTCAGCATAAGCTGATGGAAAAACGCAACAGCCCACTTCAGCGGTTTTTTTCCTGCCGAGTGCCGACACAGTGATAAGTCATACCGGTAATAACAGTTTTCTGTCGCCGCAAGTCTTGCAGTTTTCGTTACTTACAGTGCTACTAAATAGCAATTGTTGCTTTTTACAAGGTTAACAGTATCAGATAACGGCACAGAAACTTGCCCAACACTGACAGTTTTGCACAGGTGCGAGGAAACTGGGATATTTACCACGAGTGGAGATGAACAGCAGCCAGTGCAGTGGACACGGGTTTACAGCACACAGGAGTACCGCAGTAATGGGTTTAGTTTTGCAGGTTTGCAGGACGTCTGTCCATGCTAATCAGTGATGTAGTCTGAGGCCGTCGGTCTTAGGATAACAGGTCTTAGGATAACACGGGTCTGAAACAAACAAAAAAATCTGTCTTGGTCTTGCACACTGTGGTCTTGTTCTTGCAGGTCTGGTGTTGTGAAACACGGTCTTGTCACGTTCATCGTCATAATGATCTTGAAGGACACAGCAACTTTTCAAGTTTACATTTACAGTTAAATTTACAGTTTCTGTATTCTGTGCTTAGAACATCACTAATGTGGGGATCAACAGTGGCGTTCACTTACTTAAAAGTTAAATCTGCCAAGTGCCTTTGTTTACTTCTGGTGGTCTTAAATCTTGTTATTTTGATCTTGATGTTGGTCTTAAGAACTTGGTCTTGTTTACATCACTGGTGCTAACGATAACTGGACTACGTGAAAGCAACTGCACTTTTTGGCAACTGCGTTGCACTATAACCTACTGCGACTTGGCAAGTGAACGTGTTTTGAAAACTAATCAACGTAATGACTTTCGCCAGTGTAATACTATATACATATGTCGAATGTGAAACTTTTGCAGCAAGAATAACTTTTGCTCGGAGAGGGTTGGGATGGTGATGAACTTATGCAGAAACGGGTTGGGATTGCTATGAATACAAAACATATGCAAAAGTGTTACATAAAATTGTTTTAACTAATGTCTAGTTTTGTTCTGTACAAAGACTGACAGCAACATCTGCCATGTGTAATTAAGATAAATGCAGTGTTCGAATTACATGCAAGCCCCAGAGTATGCCGGGCCCCCTCACTTCTCGTGAGGGCCCCCATACTTAGTGAAATTTTCGGGGTGCAGAGGGGGCCGGCTTTGGCCCCCACACTTAGACTGTGGCAGGTTCACATGAGCG
>Ga0049107_10000353_pt1 | contig 13218 bp, 12 predicted proteins | sample WorMetilPIANOSA1_FD_61187 | JGI IMG/M metagenome (GOLD analysis project Ga0049107, IMG submission 61187) | Marine gutless worms symbiont microbial communities from Max Planck institute for Marine Microbiology, Germany - Olavius ilvae PIANOSA.1 | ecosystem: Host-associated > Annelida > Digestive...
GAGACGGCTGAAGACAGAACTGTTTGCTCGGAGCTACTCATAGCTCCGGCCGCGTCTGACGCATTACTTTTTACTCTCCGCGCTGCTCGCACGTCCTTTCGGTTTTGTTTTTGTCTTTTTTTCTTCTGTAAGGTGTCCTAGCAGTCTTCGACATTATGCCACCTTAATCACCTTCGTTCAATAACATAACATAACATAACCTGCCCTCTGCCAAATTTGGTCTCAGTATAGTTAGACAGCATGAGAGTATAAGACGGGGTTAAATTTACATACAGACGTCAAAAAGTTGACACCAGGGACCTTCCCTTGGCTGGCAGTGCTCAAAATATAAACGCTTTTAACGGATCCAAAGTCTGTCGGCCCTGACAGTTTGATCCAGATGACACGACTTTTGAAATCATCTTGAAAATGAAGAAAAAACAGCAAGCTAAATATAAAATTCTTCGTTTAGGTTTAACTTCATGTAAACTACTGCTGTTCTTCAAAGTTAAGTTCAGTAGTTAAGACCAAGATGCAAGCATGGCTATCAGTAAGAACCTGATTGTCAAGTACGGCGGTGTTGGCCTCCTGCTGAACCACGTGCATTTCTGCATCACTCAAGTCAAGAATCCCCGACCGTGATGCGGTTACGTTGGCCTGCGCAGCTTGTGCTGACGTCATCACGTCGGTGGCTGACTTCGTGACGTCATCGAGAACTGTGCTGACGTCACTGATATCAGCGCTGGTGGCGTTGAGCTGGCGGCCAATGTTGATGACGTCAGCGGCAAGTTGTTGCTGGTTGACGACCACCGACGTTGCTGACTGTAACAATCGGAGTTTGGTTTACTCACATGACACATCACAGTCTACACTGATCACAGCAAAATCCTGTATAATGAGGCTTCTTAACGTTGTTAACGTTCTTATCGTTAACGCTCCGAGTCATTCTTATGAAAGATCGAAAGTTCTCGCGTGTAAAGTAGAACTTATTTCTCTTCATCTCACAGCCTCCCTTCGCTCTCTGCCGTCAAGTTTCAATCGTATGTGCATACAACAACTACAAAGGCAAAATTCCTGGTAGTTTTACAGTTAAAGAAGCTCAGCTGATGCTGACAAACCCACGCAACGCGTTTATAGGTCAGTCAAGGTCACCAAACATAGTACCATTCCATATGTTAGGTATAGTTTCCTATTAGTGTGATATAATAACTTTGTCTTTAATTTTTTCCAATATTCGACTTCAAAAATGCCATTACCTTGAAAACCGGATTAGGGGTCCGTCAAGGTTATTGGAAATGTCACAATTTGATATAGCGCATACGACTTCCTATTGACGTTCTATAGTAACTATGGCTCTATCTCGTGTTTAACTTTGTCTTTAATAGGCGCCTTTTTTTCCGATATTCGACTTCGGAAATGTCGTGACTTTGAAATCCTATTAATGTTCTAAAGAAACTTTGTCCCTAAGATGTCCCGTTTTTTGAGATATTCGACTTCAAAAATGCCGTGACCTAGAAAACTGGGTTAAGGGTCCGTCAAGGTCATTGGAAATATCACCATTCGATAGAGTGCATACGACTTCCTATTAACGTTCTATAGTAACTATGGCTCTATCTCGTATCGTTTCTGAGACATTCAATGTCGAAAAATGTCGCGACCTTGAAATCGGGGTCAAGGGTCTCTCAAGGTCATTGAAAGTAGTACTATTCGATAGATTGTGTATGGTTTCCTATTAGTGTTCTTTAGTAACTCTGTCCCTAAAACGCACCGTCTTTGAGTTATTCGACTTGTAAGTATACATTGATCTTGAAACCCGGGTTATATACTTATGGTCACTCAAGGTCATCGTAAATGATACTATTCGATCCGGTGTCCATGACTTCCTATTAACGTTCCATAGTAACCATCGGCCTATCTCGCATCGTTTCCGAGATAGACGGCGATTTCCGTGGAAAATCGCCAATTTTTCCCACCCCCGTGTATTTAACGCCCCCGCTGAAGGGGTTCCCCTTGGAATTGGGTAACGGCGCAAGGCGTTAAAAAAGCTCCAATGATGGGGCTACCAGATGGTCGAGAAAGTTTTAAGATAGGTTTAGTCGTTTAGACACAATACCGGGTGTGAAAGATGGACAAAGAGACAGACACGTTGCCGTAGCAAATACCGCACTATGCTGTGTCGCGCGGGTAAAAAATGGCACAGTATCATTAAGTAAGTAAGTAAGTAAGTTACTAACTAACTAACTAACTGACTGACTGACTGATTTACTTACTTACTTATATCAAGGCACATACGTTGAATGAGCGGCAGCCGCACAGCACTGACTTAGTGTCACCTGCGATGCTTGTTGGCTGGCATTGAGTGCATCCTGTGAACGGGTCTCAATGGCGACGACAGTCGAGTTCAGTGACTCGAGACGACGCGACGTGTCGCGAGTGGCTTCTTCCACACGCTCGTTTACTGCCTCCATACTAGACACGTCTTGTTCCATCTCCTGCGTGTAGTTCTCTACCTCTGCAAAAAACACTTTTTACTTGGTAATTCAATGCTGAAAAGTGTAGCATTCTCTGGAGCGATATTTTCTATCAATCCTGGCAGGAAAAATATAAAAAAACGGCGAACAACGTCTGTTCAACAACAGTCGGCAAATAACCACATAAATGTATTTCTATTGTACGACAGAACCAATAAGGCTTAAGATGACAAAGGAATATGTTTTCCACGATTGTAAGCTGTAGTGTTTCACTAGCGAAGAGCCCGCAGTCCGCAGCGGTCCTGAGGTCCCGCCAAACCACGTGACTGGGAGGTGCGCTCGGCCTCTAAATGTTTTTCTCCTCGTGGTGGACTATCACGTCAAATTCGATAGCGGTTTAAGTAAGTAAGTAAGTTAGTAAGTAAGTAAGTAAACAAGTTCACTCCTCAATTGTTCTCGGAAGTAAAAGTCATATGTAGGCGCGTTTGAAGAGATGGGTTTTGAGCCCAGACTGGAACTGTTGTCGGTTTAAGCATGGGTAGGAAACAGAAAATCCCCCTCGGGATTTGCCCTCGTACATGAGGGTGTCGTGAGGGTCACACCCATTATCTCTGTGTGGTTTCTCCCAGTTTTTCACATTGTATTTTAGTGGTGTACATCCGAGCGTATGCTTGCTGTGTGTGCTTGATTGCTGGTCGACCGACTGGCTGCTAATTGGTTGTTGCTAAAATACTCTGCGCTGTCGACGCATCTAAAACAGCAAAAAACATGAACTTGAGCAGCACGTTGACACTGGGGAGGTGCTGCCTAAGTAATATCATCATTACGATTTTTGCTGTTTTAGAAGTGTCATTTTCTGCATGTCGCCGTTAACACGTGTCTGTAGTTTTGTACATTTATACCAGGTATGATCGTCTGGCAAGGTGTTCACACACCTGTCAGTAAGCAGTATGCCAACAGGAGGCAGCCTCGAGACCGGCAGAATGTAACGACAACCTTCCACCCGGTTCATGGCTAACATCACGTGCGGAGATATTGACAGGCGACCGATACACTCATAGGTAACAGCTGTACCGCACACAGAAAGTAATAACTGACTCATGAGTTCGCCATAGATAGCACTGTCAGCTGCATCGGTGAGTTGCATGTCGTCTTCAGCGTTAGTTAGATGCTCATCGGCTTGCTGCAAGTTGGCAGCAAGTTGGTTGATTGACGGATCAACGTTGTCGTCCAGATATTTGTTCATCTCCTCCATACTTGCGTTCAATGCAGGTATGCCGATGCGCGGATCTTCGAGAGGCTGATTCACCTGTACATCAGTATGTAACAACTCTGGCGCGCTACTGCAGCGGAACTGTAGTCTATACACCGTGGCTCAAGTACTGTCGCCTATAAAATCTTTTACAGCTCGAAGAAACTTTTTACGATAATGACAAGTTTTGGCAAACTATTTTGTGAAAGTTCTAGTTTTGAAATTCGTGCATTACTGCCCACCCACCTCATCCTATTAACTTTTCTTTGCAATTTAATACGATAGCGGAAATACTTTTTCGCATATCACGAGTATGCTAAGAAACGTGGCATTAACAAAGACCTTGTTTTAATTGAAAATTGTGCCTGATAAAAAATAGAGAAAAACGGGGGTAAGAGTTATTGTAACTAACGGGTGTCATTCTGTCAAAGAAGCGGCTTCCAAGACTGACAAGTTGTTCCACACTTGTCTTCGTTTGCTGCAAACGGTCGTAGAATACGTCATCAATGATCGTTGAAGAGTTGTACGAAACTGGCAAGACCGAGTCTGCGACGGATGATATGTTTTCCGCCAACTCGCTCAACTTGTCCACCTCGCTTGTCACGAGACCGTAACAAGTGTCGCATTCTGCATAATCAACACAGCTTTGCAGAAACTGCAGTACAACAATCTCATAAAAATCTCATAACACCAGCCTTGATTGTTTATTGTTGGTACTTACATGACAATGTGCTCTGTGTTTTTGAAATTTGTATTAGCATTTCTGTTTGTGTATCTTTCTGAGGTCGTCAGCTTTGATGGGCATCCCGCCGTTAGGTAAAATAAATATTGTTGTTGTTGTTGTCATACATTACAGACAATGCTCAAGGACAGGAGAAAACAGTTTCGTTCAGCAGATGTCACTTGAAGTGGTCGAACCTGCAAGCAAAGGAGACAAGCAGCCTGGCCAAGTTAATAGCAAAGGCACGTTTCAGCTGTCTGAATAGTTAGTTCCATTTTCAGCGGCGAAAGTACTTCTTCTACGAGGGAAAGTACATAGCAGTCGTGTGAGAAGGAACACGAGGAAAGAAAATGGATAAGCCCTAAATCGGGTTGAGATTAGAATGATTTACATTGATGTGTGGTGCACAACCTTTAGTTAGGTGTTCTAACAATGGATGAGAGAAAGGTTTCCTTTAGAACGATACTGCCTCTGTGCTGAGACGAAATAGGTTGAAATGATACGGACATGTTCTAAGAAAGAATGACGGTAGGGTTAAATAGTCTACGGCGTATGAGGTGGATGGTGTTAAAACAGAGATTGACTTTAAATAACCAGGAAGGACGTTGAATTGGATTTAATGCGCATGAATCTGAGAGCATCTGATACTTTGGATCGTTGAAAAGCAGCAGCAGCAGCAGCAGCAGTAAAGAAGGCTAAGGCTAGTACCGGAGCATCCGTCGACAGAGAGATCCATGTAGTTGACGTCACAGCGGTCGCATGTCCGCCCAGTGACGTGAGTATTACACTCGCATTGTCCTGTAGTAGCATTGCACACGGTACTGCTGGCACCGACAGAATGACAGCCGCACTCTGCAACCATGCATTCGGCCTCGAATCACACATGACGTGAACCCTTCCGAAGTACGTCCAAGTAGGCCTATAGGCTAGTTTGCAAAACTAAAACCTCAAGAAAAAGAAATGTCGAGACAGTTTTGCACACGAATTTCCTTACTCCGACTGCAAAGTGACATTAGCTTAAGGGAGCATCGGCACCACTACAACTCAACTCGCTCACAAACCAGTTGGCTCCATTCATTGATCGGGTCGGATCGAAATGTCCGGTATAAGACGTGCAAATGTCACAGAAGTGTAAAGCAAGTAAACTGCCAGATTTTGCACATGACTTAACCAATATTTGACGGATTGGTTTTCAAGCTGTCGTTGGCCCGGTCGGTCGTAATAAATAGACCAACGTCCAACTGTTTGTCAATAAACCTCATCTGTGCAGTTAGCACATCGTGGTAACATACGTTAACCTTACTACACAATTTTTCTCTGTTTCGTCGCAAAATTCAGCTGCACTAGGGGAAATACCTTCCATGTTCGATAATAGGCTACAGTGCCTAGCAGGAGAAGCAATTAAGCTCGTTGCCACTGGCACTGTCAATGCCGCCGAGCACCGTGAATAAAAAAATCTGCTGTGCAGAGTTCAGCCATTGCACAGAAAAATCGCACACCGTGACATCCGTCGCTGTCGAGTCCCCAGTAGTCGGGCTCACAGGTGTCGCACTGGGCGTCGACGACCACGTGTGAGGCGCACGCCTCGCACTGATCTCCGACGGTTCCCGGGCGGCAGTTGAGACAGACGCCGGTCCGAGCGTCGCACTGCGGTGGGTCGGTCAGTGCGCGGTCGTTACACTGGCAAGGCGAACACGGTATCTGGTCGTCTGTGCTGTTGCGGTAGTAGCCGTCCGCACACAGCTCGCACGACAGACCTGCAATTACAAACACTTACAGCATACGTTGATTATTACACTGCACGCTAAGCTTAGCGATGCAGTGTATTGTTATCGGTCCTGTCTGTGTGCATGTTTGCGTGTTTGCAACGGGCGGGTGGGCGGGCGGTGTCCGAACCTTACTACAGCCAGCGCGCGCGCAGTGAGCGCTTTTTTCATTATATACGAATCTCTGGTAAATACTCTACATAATGTATACGAGTAGGTTTTTGAGTACTAATAATACTTTCGGTTTTTGTTTAACTGGAGATCACTCTAGGTTAGACCCCGGTCCCCCGAAGTTGTAATGTCTAATGTACTGTAAAATAGTCAATTTGTAGGGTGCGGTAAATAACGCAGGGTCACTTCAAGGGCGCTGTACAAAGTCACAAATTCTCCTTCTCCCCAAGAAGAATCGTCGGGATTGCTGGTACAAAATGTTTTGCTGACCATATGCCGTTCCTGTCACCTAAAACAGTGTAAAAGCACTGAAGGAAGAAAATGTAATGACTCTGTAAGATAAGAAAAATCGCCCGATCTCATTCTCCTCACAGACACTAAGAACATTACTCGTTGAAGACGTCAAACAGCTGAGTGTACCTGCAGCTTCGCTGCTGTCACATGTGCAGTTTTCAACGTACGACACCTCTGCGTCGTTGCCACTGGCGACCGCTACCGTTTCCATAGTAACGTCGCTGATATCAACAAAGTCGTTGCCGAAGCGACGCTGAATGTACAGCGCAGACAGGCCGGCTAATACGTCTACAATACACGACACACAGGGCTGGATCGAGATTGATAGCATGAAGATACTGTCAGAGGGTACACTTTTTCATTTCATTTCATGAACGCTATAAACTGTTGACACGTTGTGGTTTACGAGGATCTCGTGGATGACGTCGATGTTGTGGGTGATGTTGCGCTTGACGGCTGATAAATCTTCTACCTTCAACTGTACGTTAGCATGCGGAGACCCGAGCTGACGGCTAGAAAGTCGTCTGCCAGCGGCTACTTGTGGCTACTTGGCCGTGACCCTGCAGATGTGGAACTCCGCAAAGAGTTAACCTTTTAATTTTACATTGTTAGGCGCTTGTGTCCTAAGTTTTACTAGTAATAGGCGCCCCATAAATGCTATATGATGATGATGAAATGATGATGATGTTTCGGTCGGCGGGTGACATTATTAGCTTCCCTGGTGTAGTAACAGGTGGTTGCAGGGAAGAGGTTTTGGACGCTGATGCCATCTTCACATTGGCAAGATAGCGCAGCGTCCAAGACCTCTTCCCATCTTCCCAATGTGCAAATAGTGTGTCAAAAAAATGTCACTTCACTGTTTAGGCCAGACCCATCTGTTATAACTCACATCGTTATCAGCGTGCCGTAAAGCACGTTAAGTGTGTCACGCTGTTCTCTGAGTGAAGAGTCGCAGAAATATATTCAGTTAACGGCACTCGTAGACTCTTAATAAGTATTTTGTAGCATCTGCTGAAAGGAGTGCTTACGCGTAGTTACGCGCTCTGCATGATTCTCAATAGACTTCGGCGCCGTATTAATCACTAAACGATGGTAGATGCATCAAAGATGAAGTAAGTCACACCTTGCAGCTCATACGTCGTAACAGATGCGGCGGTAGAATTGTCGAACCAGAGATTCTCGTGCAGCAACACTTCCACAGTCACCCAGTCACCGTCTGCTGATGTACTCCAGTTGCCGGCGCGGTAGAACAGACTCTTTCCTTCAGACATAGTGACAGACACATAGGACCTGCGGTTAAGAAGGCCTTATAGTAACGTGAGTTAGCATCAATGGCGATACTAGCTATAAATAACTGGGGGTGCTATGCTCCCAAGTCCTTACCAGTGCCGTGTCTGTGGCCTCACAGCATCCGCAGAGCTTGTAAGGGGCCACAAGCCCACAAAATGTGAAAAAAAAGTTGTTGGCCGGAGAAAAAAATTATTGTCATTCTATTCCGTGACTTAAATGATTTTTGTTCAACCCGTTAAGTCAGAGACATTAAAGCTGTTTCTCAATGGTCGTATAGCGGGTCTCGCGATGTGCCGCAGGAAAAGTCTTGCGGGGGGGAGGTGGCCCAAGATCACTAGACACACTCTGGCCCTTACGTCCCTCTAGTCTGTACGTCACTCACGAGGCCTATCATTCCCTCACAGGCAATCAGTCACCAGTCCTCATACTGCTTGCACCGCGTCATGTGTATACTAGAGTTTTGCACGGGTTTCGTGACTTATACCGTACGTATCCCCAGCTGTTCCCGAAAACTCGATTCCCATCATCACCATATCCCCGAAAAGGTTACCCGTTCCGTGCTGCAAAAGTTTCAACAGTCCACATTTACGATAGAGACTTACAGTACTAGACTAACGAAAACTACTGTGCTGATTAGTCTGCAAAACACGTTCACTGTCAAGTGTCAAGTCTCAGTAGGTCAAAGATCGCATCGCAGTCGCCAAGAAACGCATAGCTGGTTTCGCTTACCGGTAAGTTATCATCCGGTTATCAACGTATAGTCCGGAGTCCGGACAGACAATCAAACCTACCTGTACATGCTGTAAAACCCGCGAAACCGTTCCCATTACCTCAGTATTCTCGTGCACTGTAACATCCCGCATCACTGCAGCAGTACTGTGGCTGCTATTCGTCCCCATACACGCGAGAACCCGGCCAGGATTGGGCCCATTCTTTGACGCCAGGAGCCCGCACGGTGCCCGATGTACAGGACACAGCAGAGTTAAAACCAGTCTTTCGGGTCACGGGTTATATGGTCAGCGTATTGGGCCGGGTCGGGTTAGGTCAGAGGCCGGTCAAGGACATGCAGGTCGGGTCAGGCCAGCTCATGGGTCGAAATTTTTGTCCCGTTTCTAACTCTGCAGTTTAGCATACAGAACGTAAAGTATGAACTGGTCACTCACCCCTGCCTTCAATGATCACTAATTGTGTCCCTTCTAGCTGAACTTCAATTCCAACACGAGAGCGAATGCTGAACGTGAGGTTGCTGCCGTGCGAGTGAACTCTGTTTCCATAGTAGTCTGCTGGAGCTTTAATGTACCGAATGAGCTGCAGGTTAACCGACCACTCGCCAGTCCTGCAAAAACAATTTGCACGGTTATCCCTATATTATAGTATCAACAAGCTGTGCGCGAGGCGACACAATATACCCGCCCCTCTCCTCCCCCGTGGGCGCCCAAGCGCCTCGCGCGCCGCCGAGCAGACGCAAGTAGCAGTACTTTCTCACGCCGAATATGTTCCCACGCTGACCGCGGAAGCCGCCTTACGCGTTAAGGCCGCGCTGAGTAAAGCGGTCTGGTGACCTTGACATTTGACCTTTTGACCTTGAAAGTGGTGTCCGAGTCCTGTGTGACGTGGGCTACCTCTGTGCCAATTTTAGTCTTCCTAGGCCTCTCTGTTCTCGAGTTAGGCCCGATGTACGCGACAGACAGACAGGTAGACGTCAGACAAAAGCATAGCTTAATGCCTCCGCCCTATGAGGGCGGGGCATAATAAGACAACAGCTGGGCCAGTTCACTGTGGCCCGTTTTATTTACGAGGCTACAACAAACATACATAGACACATACACATCTCTGTTCACGGCAGACAGATTGCAGCACTCGACGCATTAACGTATAAAATAAATACAATATGTCCATATTTATTAAAGCTAAAGCATACGTGGTATAAATTATTGTCAGTGAAATAGAATCATGAATGTGTGCAGCACGTAGTTCCGTACTCGTATGAGCGTAGGATTCTGGAATTGAGTAACGACGCCTGGGCTCAAGAAAACTAGAATGATGCGGCTACCTGGCATTTAGTATCAAGATAGCCAATAATGAGCTTAAGCAAGCTGATGACTTTTATATTTGGGCGGTGTAATATCAAATGATGCAATATGTGATAATGATGTACTCAAAAGGATTGGACTAGCCGCTGGAATAGTCAGGAATTTAAATAAAGTCTGGAGAGCACAGGACCTGAGCAGGGAAGTCAAGGTGAAGATATACCGGTCCCTGGTACCAGCTGTTTTTGTGTACAACTGTGAGACGTGTGGCCTGAGAGAGGATCACAAACAACAGGTGACGGTCTTTGACATGGCTGTCTTCAAATTCGAAGAATTTTCAATATAACAAGGCTTGATCGAAGATGGAATATTGACGTAATGAATGAACTGGACATTAAGAAAGACATCGTGGCGGTAGTTCAGCAACGCAGACTCGGGCACTTTGGGACATATCTCCTGAATGGGACCTGAAAGATCCACATATTCTTCTGCATGGACATATATGCATGCTACACTTCCAGTTGGCCGACCTAGAAGAAGTGGATTGACAACATCCAAGATGACTGCACTGAAACGGGAACAACAATGACGGAAGCAACGCAGTGGACAAAGAATCGAAGCCGATAGAGAGACATCATCTCAACTCTGGGCTGCCAGCGCGCGTCCACAACGTCTTCGTCACCACGGCATTACGTCAAGCATTAAGTCAAAGTCAACGGTTGAGTGACGCCGGAGAAAGTTGGTCTGAAAAAGTAAGAAACATGACCAAAATAGTATGCTCTCTAGCTAGCTTAATGTTTTAATAATAATAATAGAGCGGGCACCATTAATTGCTAAGCGATTGACTGGATGTGTAGGCCTATTTCTGATAGTTATTTCTTTATACTGCGTTAACGTTGTGTTTGATGTGGAGTTGGCTAGGTACACGGATTCGTGTATTGTCGTATAATACCCGGATGCGACGTAATCGCATACCCGGCACTCATATGTGTCATCACTATAGGCCACATATCCGCCTGTAGGTCTGTAGGCCTCCTCTTGCCTAACTGCCGAGCAGCAGACAGGCATATAGATAGATGCAACTTATGAAACGGAAGTACAATGATTTGAGTCCGTTGGCCGATGTAAGCAGAAAGAAAGATTGCACAAACTTCTCATCGGTTGCCGTCAAATTCAGGAAAACAAGTTATCGGTTTGCTTTTATTTATTTAAGTCAATACATTTCTCTGCTAACGAGGTATAGACGATCTATCGTTTTTATCATTTCGGTACGTTTTTTTCTTGTCCTTGTTAATTAAAATGTAAATCAAATAAATTATTGTCTTACAAAAGCCCGCTTTAGATTATCTTATATTAAAACAATGGTATAAAGTTAAGAAGTTCACAATTTTCACGACTATTAAATTTAACGTTATGTTAATTCGTTATTTCCCGCATACAGTGTTTCAAAAGTGCACCCTTTTTATTTTTGAATAACTCCGTGAATAAACGACCGCTCTGCATAGCGCGGTCTTTGCTGTCGTGCGGTGGTGTCCGTCTGTCCGTCCGTCTGTTACACGCCGGTATTGTGTCTAAATCTATCTTAAAATTTTCTGGACAATCTGGTAGCCCCATTATTCTTTATTCTAGTTTTTGACTCCATGCGCCGATACCCAATTCCAAGGGGAACCCCGTCAGCGGGGGCGCAAAATATACGGGGGTTGTAAAAATTTTGCGATTTTTGACAGTGATCACCGTTTATCTCGGTCCTAACCCAGGTTTCAAGATCACTGTATACTTACAAGTCGAATATTTCAAAACGGTGTGGTGTATCATAGGGACAAAGTTACTATAGAGAACACTGATAAGAAACTATACATAACATATACAATGGTATATGTGCAATGGTTAATTCCCAGCACATGTTTGGTGACCTTGACTTGACTGACTTCTAAATGCGTCGCGCAGGTTTGTCAGCATCAGCTGAACTTCTTGTAATACAATGAATTATAGTACTGACTAGCCTACGTTACAGTAAGTGTTCAAAGTGAATGATCTAATTCTGCCAGAGTTGTTGCACCATTTGGTTCAGAGATGGACTGCATTTCAGCAGCGCATCGTGGTTGAGCTGTAGCCTATATCAACACAGACTCCCATGCTTCTACAGGTAATAGCGCCCCCCCCTAGCCCCCTGTTGTGGAACACTTAGGAAATTTTAAAAATATATATATAGCTGTTGTAATCGAAATCACTGTCGAATATTGTTGAAAAATCAGTTTTTTGCACTTCCCAAGGTAGTGCAGCAACAGTTAATAGATGAGTTGGGAAATTTCAGAAATCCTCGCACACCAAAAATTATTAAAGTCGGTTGATTATTCCCCGGAGTTATTCAAAAAAAACACAGCGAATAACGTTAGTATAATGAAGCAAAATGCACAGGATAAAATTAGTTTTATTGAAATATAAATCGTAAGCCTAAATAGATGCGACCAAAGCACAGTGGTAACTGTCGCGTGTTACAGGTCACCATGACGACTGGTTGGTTGTTGCTGCTGCTGGTGGTCGTATCTTCTCAGAGCGTTGACAGTCAGTCAACAACTGATGATGAAACCTGTCATGAAGGGGCGCTGCTGAGTAAACTGTACAGTGACATAGAAAGACTCCTGGATAGTCATCAGCAACTGTTCCGTTTGTTTCAACAGCATCAGGAAGTGCAATTTCAGCAGTATCAAACACTTAGTAATCGTCTTGGTAAGTTTGAGCTTAATCGTAGACAATATTGCAGGGATAACTTTGTTGTTTTTCCCATCCATTGTATGCTCAATGCTCATAGTTAAGTATTTTTCTTTCTCTTTGGATTGTTCCCAGCTTGTTGTATTTATTTATTTGTAATATCTCTTATGCTGTGACTTTTTGTCGCGAATAAAAATGTTTGGCTTCTATATAGATAGGCTAAAAGCTGTTGTTCGAAGTTGATTGTTCAAGTTACTGACTAAATTGCAATTTGAATGATGCATGTTGTTTAATATAGTGTCAAGTTCACCTCCACTCACTAGGTGTCGCACGCGTCACCAGGTGGACCGTGTGCTGCGGCACGCTGGAGAGTTCGTTTTTTTTTGTCCCGGGCGTGCAAGCGGATGGTTGCGTGGTTGATCTCATGTTGTGTTTAGGACAGGTTGACTAATTTTGTTTTATGAGACTGTTTTACTTTTGGATACTGTGTTCGATTATTATTATTTTTTGTTTGTGTGTTGTCCTTTCATTT
>Ga0049107_10000354_pt1 | contig 13207 bp, 7 predicted proteins | sample WorMetilPIANOSA1_FD_61187 | JGI IMG/M metagenome (GOLD analysis project Ga0049107, IMG submission 61187) | Marine gutless worms symbiont microbial communities from Max Planck institute for Marine Microbiology, Germany - Olavius ilvae PIANOSA.1 | ecosystem: Host-associated > Annelida > Digestive...
GAGACATGATCGAGGTGTACAAACTACTTACAGGAAAGGAGCAGATAGATTCAGGACAGTTTTTCACGCTAGCACAGCCACATTACAGCCTGAGAGGACATGAGAAAAAGTTAGTCAAAGCGAGATCAAGATTAGATACAAGGAAATATTTCTTCAGCCAGAGAGTGATCAATGGGTGGAACAATCTCCCAGCAGAAGTTGTGAACTCTGGATCGGTTAACAGCTTTAAGAACACCTATCGTTTATGCTGCAACGATATGGACGTCTCAAGCTGACCAGCTGCCTGTCCATCAACCTACAAGTACAATTAAGTAAGTAAGTATCGATCTTCACCAAACTGGGTTTGTAAAATATAGTGACCATCCCCAGCTGAATAAATTTTGGCCGTCCCGCGCCCCGGGAAGGGGATCTGCGGCGGGGCGAAAATGTTTGGCTGCGCCTTACTACAGCCAGCGCATAGTGTTTGCGCACCTCTGACCGTTTTTTTTTCATTTACATCTTGCTAATAAGACGAGACACAAGCATAATACGTTTGGAAGAAAGCCTTCTTCACATACACACAATATTATGAAAAACAGCAGTGTATATATAGTGTATTGGAAATGATGAATGTCGTGCAATTTTGCAATGTCGAAATTCTTAACATTCGCAGAAGAACGTACACTTTGCAGAGAATGTGTAAGTTAATGTTGTGCTGCCAATCAGCCAAAAATTGGAGGGGCTTAGCTTCAAGCCCCTGACATGCGCGGCCAATGCTCAAAATAGTATTAATGAGGAGAGAAAATGCTCCCCAAATCGCACCGTTATCCTTAACCAGTGGTATTTTAGTTCAAAAAATCTGTTTAGTTTTAGTTTCTATATAGTGACTGTTTGGACAATCATTTTAGTCTTTAGGCCTATACAGTTCAGGTGCAATCATTTTTACTTTATTTAGTTCACGAAACATTTTAGTTCACCATCAAACAGCTGCCAGTCACCCTGTCAGTTCTGTTCTGCGAGACTGTTCCGACATAAGTCTGTGATATTAACACTAAGTCTCTAAAAGAATTACTGTGGACAAGAAGTTTCTTTCAGCACTCTCTGAGTTTAAGACAAGCTTTCATCTCGAGAGACTTGAACACAGCTCTTAATTATTCTTCAACGTCCGGAACAGAGCAGCCCACAAACAGAAAATATAGAGTTCCACACATATAAGCGCACAGATCAAGTCCTCAGTAAACCACACAAGTTCAGAATGACCATTGACATGTCAGAATTCAAAGGCAGAAATACTGCGACTGTCGCCAGCTTGCACCTCAGCAAGATGCCAGGAATTTAAACTTCTGTCGCACTAACAGTGGTGGAATATCTGAACTTCAACACAAAATAGTGTAAATGCCGAGGCTGGCAGAAATTTCTTTTCAATTGACCTCGCTTGAAATAAATTACGCCGGTACATGGAACATGAACTATAATAACACTTTTCAGTTCATTTCTTTTTTTCTGTATTATTTAGTTCATAATTCGTTCAGCCATGAATTAATATTACGTGTTTATAGTTTTTTTGAATATTTTAGTTTTCATTTTAGTAAACGAATAGCTATCATTTTAGTTCTCGTTTTAGTTATTAAAATAGCTCTGTCCTTAACCCTGTGAATCGCCATTTCTCGGGTTTCTGGAATCCCACCAATGTGTGTTTGATGTGCCGTTGAGCAAAGAAAACACTTTCTCTCGTAGAGAGTAGCTCAAATACAACTGCACCACTGACATTTGCTGCTGAGTGCTGAACTTTGGCGACAACTTTATGGAGTCTTGTCGATTAAGAGAAATCTTTCACGACTTCAATTGGCTACTAAATTTGCAACCAAACCAGCCCGTAGCCGAGGGTGTCGGAGCGGGCGGACGACGCTCGATCAGATATCGCCGACAAACAGCGCAACGCTTTTGTTCAAAAAGCTGCGCGGAAGGATCGACGGTCACAATATGCCCCGCCCCCTGCATTTTGACCTTAAATTGAAACGTGGGCTACCTCAGTGCCAATTTTAGTCTTCCCAAGCCTCTCTGTTTTCGAGTTGTACGCGACAGACAGACTTCAGACAAAAGCATCGCTTAATGCCTCCTCCATGTATGGGCGGAGGCATAATAACATATCACTCAGCTATGTGCTTTTAAAATGTTTTTATGTTTAGTGTTTTTTGTGTGTGATTGTCTTCTGTTTTATATGTATGTGTAAGGGTATGTTTGTATGTGTGCTCTTATGTTTTTCTATGGGCCTTGCTGCCTGAAATAAGGAGATTGATTGATTGTAACCAGGGATGGGCTCAAGGCATTTTGTCGAGGCAAAGGCAGAGGTCAATGCAGAGAGGTCGAGGCAGAGGCGAGGCGAGCTAGGCAGCAATGTCCTTAACCGAGGCGAGGCAAGGCAGAGGCAGAGAGCTCGAGGCCGAGGCAGACTAAATTCGAGGCAAGGCCAGTGGTTAAAGTGATGGGGCCTCGGGGGGAGGGGGAGGGGGCTCAGCCCCCTGCTCCCATTTGACCCCCCCCTGCAATAGTATATTAAGCCCCCTAATTGAATCTTTAGTGTTATTTTATGTCTACATAACACCAAATTAGTGGGGTTGGAATGGGTATGGGGTTTTCTCCAACCTGGCTTCGTCAGGTGAGCCCCCCCACTGCATCACAAAACCACTTTAACCACTGGACAAGGCCGAGGCGACCCCCGAAAAAACCCTCCTTCCCTTAGATGTATAGCAGTGCCAAATTTGGTCGCTTTAAGTCAAACTGAATGACAGAGGGTAAATGGCTTCGTGGCCCCGCCCTCTTGGGTTGAGGTGATCTATGTCATTCCTCTGTATGGGGTTTCACGGGGTTTAAACTTGAACTTGAGCCCCGTGGGCGGACGCTCTCTTAAGTTGACTGATTACTACCGAGCCGAGGCAAGGTGCTATCTTCCAGACCGAGCCAAGACCGAGGCAGAAACTATGAGGCAGAGCCGAGGATGAGGCAGTAAGGTCGAGACCGAGGCAACACCGAGGCAAGACCGTGTGAGGCCGAGCCAGTTAAAAAAACTGCCTCGAGCCGAGGCAGATGCCTCGAGGACTGCATCCCTAATTGTAACGACTAACGAGCAAGGCAAGTTTCATCACTGTAATACTGTATAAAATATGAAACATCAGTAAGTTCCAGAGCCGAAAATGGTACATAAAAAAACAGATGAACAAAAAATATTGGGCGTCATTGAAAACAGTCGGCAACCCTACGGAGTACTGACACTACACAAGATCAGTAAATTAATAACTATTACACGTCAGCGAGTATACATACACAGGGTGCCCCCTCTTTTTCAACATTGATTTTCCAAGACTTTTCCATGACCAAAAAAAACTGAAAATCCGTGACCTATCGGCACAAGATATAATTCCAAGTAAACGATATACGACTTATGAATGCATACCAGAATTAGTAAACCTGTGAAAACTGTGTCAGCAGTATGACATTACGGTTCATAATATGACTTTATAAATGAAGTCTGTGTCATTTTTACAGAATTTATTGCTCAGTGCAGTAGTAAAAATTCCATGACATTAATTATCACCATTTTCCATGATTTCCCGTGACCTTTGCTATTTTCCATGACATCCCAGGCCTGGAAAATGGTTTTCCTAAATTCCATGACTAGGGGGTACCATGCATACATCATTCAACAGCATCACGACAACGTTAAGACATATGCACACGATACACTTGCCTTCTGTCTAACAGCTACTTTTCCCATGGTGTTCATATGTGAGGCGAAGTCCATGGATCCAATGGTTCCTCAAGGTACGGTATGGTATACTAGAGTTTAACGTCCCACTCGACACAGTATAGGTCATTTCGAATACGGGGGCCCTGAGCAGTTATGTACATCTCCCATTCAGTAATGGAGGGCCAGCGACATAATAACCCCCTTAACCCACGTTACTTTTGTTTAAAACGGCCCAAAAGGGTTGGAACTAGCTCCTAACCACATTATAGTGGAGGCCGGTAGCTAAAGCTCTAGGAGGCTCATTTAAATCAGTTACGCTAGCAAGAAAACCGTTACAAAACTTGCTAAAAAAACATTTTAATTTCTGGCTAAGGACAGCTCCAGTAAAATTCTGCACCCGTTGCTAGTCGTCAAGGACAAGAATTTGGCTTACTATCTCTAAGGACTTGCGAGTTCCAATATAAGTATACATACAAAAATACAACTACAAAAATACAAGTATACCAACAGACAAAAAATAAGTAAATATCAATAATTATCACTTCAATCGTCTATAATATATTCTAACTGCAAAGATGTGTTGCATGTTGATAATCACAAGGACACATTACTGATAGCTGCATAACTAGGGTCCAAAGTCTGTTAGTGCGGCCAATGGGCAGCCGCTATCTTGCACTGTGGAACCATAGGCAGTGCCAATCAGCTGCCACCACCGAGGTTGTAAAAGCGCCGCAGTCTAGGATTGTATGTGGCGCTACAACAAGTGAGATACCACCTTTTTACCTTAATTAATACATAAGTTGCACAAAGTAACTAGAGACAGGCAAATCCACTGCAATTTTTTTAGGAAGTAAGTACGTAGCCCCAGTGCCGAAGTATACTAATAATCAAGTAATCAAGGCACGTGGTCAGCAGCATATGGTTGCACAATATACTGAATGTTGATAGTTATTAGTTAGTTGGTGTTTAACGGCACTTTCAGCACATATAATCAAGTAATCAGAAGTATGAAACAGGCCTGTATCACGTAGGGCCAGGGGACAACAAAAACACAAATTCAAATAATGAAACAATACAATAAACCAAGAATACCATAAACACTCTTCGGCCTGGGCTTTGAGAAGACGACCTACACGTTTAGTCTTCCTCGGAGCAGTCTATCTAGCCAATCACTTGGCAAGTACTGACAACTTAACCAGCAATAAGCAAGAGACAGCATGTACAAACACAAACTAATGTTAACACGAAAGTGTCCATAATAAACAACAGTGATGTTAACAAGGACTGGACATGCAAGGACAAGGGCAAGGACCAAGCCTACAAGAACCAGGACAAGGACAAGGACTAGACTTGCAAGGACAAGGACTTAAATTTGATCCTTAAGGACAAGGATTAACATCACCGATAAACAATAATATACATTATACACACAAAAACCTATACTAAGAGAAAGGACAGACAGAGCCTGGTTTAGTCACCTGTTACGACAACCAGCCATGAAACGGATCGGATCTATTCTTACAACTCCGGAGCCCTCACGGGGCAGTGAATGTTGATAATCAGTGGTGACGCTATGGACATAAACAGGTGCTCAAGGCACTGTCCAGCCAATGAGATCGACTCTTGACAGTTTTCCCAAATCAATACCAGACCATGGTGCCTCAAGACAGGTTGTGGTACCCGTATCATATATGTACAAAAACATATAATTACACACAGACATACATAACACAGTTACACTCATACGGCCGGTATATTAAAGGGGTTCCCACAAATACAAACAAAATTCTAGTACATTTTACAATGTTTTCAAAGATGCTTTACGGCGGGCCTGAAAAGCATTTTTATACAGTTAGTGATCAGATCAAAGTAATCACAGACCCAACTAACTGGAAATAAAAGATCACAAGCAATTTCACAAAACTATGGTACTTTACAAAGCAAAGTTCACTGTATACTGTAGTCAATTGAACAAACCCAAACTAAGTGACGTTCGGGTACATCCCTAAGTAAATTCGAGGACCGTTAACAACCTAGGCGGCGCTTTCCAAGTACTTTCCAGGCGTTGAAATGAATCAACGAATGCAGGACTTTCAAAGATCTGTGGGAACGCTGGCTGCATTGACACTCCACTCAAAGGCCGTGGATAAAAGCAACACAAGTCAATATGATATAACTGTTCTACTCTGCTCCCAGTAATTTCTGCATGTTATTTAATTGCAATTATGCTTCAGTTCAGGCACTATGCTTCAGTTCCAGTAAACTAAAATGTCACTGGCTTTTAACCTTCGGACAACGACGTCGTCGGTGAGATGCAAGTCCACCGGACTGTGTGAATCTTTCTCCACAGTCACTACAAGAATACGGCTTTTCACCTGTATGTACTAACATATGTCTCTTCACGGAATTGGACTGGTTAAACTTCATTCCACACACTGAACATTCATAAGGCTGCTCTCCACTGTGTATCATCTTGTGCCTCCATAATGCGCCATCTGCTCTAAACTGCTTCCCACATGTGCTGCAAGTGAAAGGCTTTTCAGAGGTATGTATCAACCGGTGCTGAGCTAACCCTTTCATCTGCTTAAAAGCTCTACCACACGTTTCACAGCAGTAAAGCTTCTCTCGACTATGACTGCGCATATGAGCTTTCACCTGCCAGGTATGGCTGTAAATCTTCCCACAAAGAGTGCACACATGATTCTTTTCCTTTGTATGAGTCGCCATGTGAGTCTTGAGATGAGTGAAAGTACGAAACCGACCGCCGCAATCTGCGCACGTGTAGGGTCTTTCATCTGAATGTGTCATCATGTGCTTTCTCAAAGGATATGCCGTTCGAAATGCCTTCTTACAAACGGAGCACACATGTGTGAAATTGTCAGTAGAGTGGGTCTTCATATGATTTGATAAATGAGTATATCTGCCACCGCAAACACTGCACTGAGGTAGCAAACCTTTGTGACGCAGATCGTGCATTTTCAGCTCATTTTGCGTCCGAAATTTCTTGTCACAGACACTGCACTTGTAAGGCTTCTCTCCGGTATGAATACTCGCATGACAAAGAAGGCTCTTTCGACAGAGAAACCTGCTGCCACACACATTGCATTGAGGCCTGTCGTCACCAACGGTAATAGGCGACAATTCAGGTACTCCATCAAGAACATCTTCCCCAGTATTTCTTCTGGACAAGCCTGGACTGACAGTACGTCCATTCAAGCAGTCTTGGGATCCATCAGGTCCCTGATCAAGAACATTTCCTCTGCTTTCACTTCTGTTTTGACTTCTACCGGATCGAATGAAAACATGTGCATTTACATCACTGGCCTGCGAGTTTGGCTCCAGAGTATCACTGGTCATGACATTCTGCTCCTGAGATCCGTGTACCGTTTTGGACGAGTGTGACACTTTATTTTGGTGTTGATAAGAAGTCTCTTTGCCACCAGCAAGCGTATGTTCTGTATTTCCAGTACCGGGTGAGCATGGAATAGCATCAGAGACAAAGTGTTTGTTTGTCGCAAGAGAATTTTCCCCATTGGACAAGAGAGAATAGACGGTTGCACTGTATCCGTCGGGTCTCTGACCCAGCACATTTCCCATACTTTCACTTCTCTCTTTACGGGTATTATGTTGTGCGTTTACAACAATGGCCTGTCTATTTGACTTGGCACTGTCAGCAGCTACAACAGTCTTCTCTTTAAATCTCTCTACCATGTTAGACAAGTGTGACAGAGGATTTTGGTGCCGATCTGAAAGGTCTTTGCCATCACTCAGCATAGTGTTATCTGCATGTCTGGATGAGCCTGAACTAGTGCGAGGCACAGTGAAATGACATTTATTTACAACACTGGACTGTCCGTTTGACTGTGAACTGTCATTAGTCAATTTCTTTTTCTCCTGAAACGTGTGTACCGTTTTGGAAGAGTGTGATAAGTCATTTTCTTGTAAATTGGACAAGTCTTTGCCACCCAACAGTGAATTCTCTGCATTCCTATGTGTGGACGAGCCTGAAGTGTTATCAGGCACGCTGAAATGATGGCGATTCTTTACAACACTGTCCTGTTCTCTTGACTTCGCACTGTTAGTAGTTAATACTGTTTTCTCTTGAAATTCCTGTACCACTTTGGAAGTTTGTGATTGTACAGCCTGGTGCTGGTTAGAAACGACAATGCCATCAACGACCATATTTACTCTATTTCCAATTCTGACTGGGACTTGAGTAGCACTAGGTCCAATGAAATGAGCTTGCATTACAGCGCTAGCACATTTGCTTGGCTGCAAACTGGTGGATATTTGACTCACTTGAAAATTCTGCAACGTGTTGAAAAACAGTAGTTCTCTTTCGTTTTGTTTCGAAACGTCTCTCCTGCCACAAGGATTGCATTCGTCTGGCAATCGGTTGCATTCTTCATTCTCATCCTTAATATACTTCTCTGCTGCTTTAAAATGCACCACAAACAATGAGTATAAAACTCTCGGAGACAAACTATTAATGCACTTAATCGACAATAAAAATTAGTTGTCCATTGTATAATTAGAACTAACAATCATTAAAAGACTGTAATTATATAGCATGTAGACTTTGGTATGCGATATGCCCAGCATCATTACTAGTATTTCTGGTACGAGATGCAATGCATATGAAAAACACTGCAAAGTATATTTACACTGCTTGCTAAGCATAGCGTCGTAGTGTATTGTTATCGGTCCTGTCTGTGGCAGGCGGGCGGTGTGTGTTTGTGGGTCTGTCACCACGATAACTCGAAATTACGTGCATCAATCTTCACCAAACTGGGTCTGCAGGTGAAGATAGTGACCATCTCCAGCTGATTAAATTGTGGCGGTCCTGTGCCCCTGGAAGAGGGTCTGCGGCGGGGCGAAAATTTTTGGCTCCGCCTTGCTACAGCCAGTACACAGTGTTTGCATCTCTCCGAGCCCTATTTTCATTTGTTCTTGTCCCTTTCCATAGAATACAAGCGTTTTTGACAGGTACTTCACGCCTTCAAGGCAAAGGACAACGACGATGACGACATTCGTTCAACAGCCATTTTCCAGCACAACCTCTGTAAGCCAATACCAGAATGTCTCCATTATAGATTTCAGTGTAGCTAAGGATGATGGAGGTGGTGGTGACAACTGGAGCTATAAGACCTGCAAACCACCAGTTAAATCGTCACCATTACGAACAAACCAACACCCAGCTTTTTACAGACTGGATGATGTTCTTGTCACCCAACCAACAGTGACAGAGCGATGAGAGAAAAGTATCACATTCCATGGACTTGCTCACCCTAGGCTCACTGGGATCTTTGAACGTTGTCTTCGACCAAGGTAGGCTCCTGATTACTTTGTAGAAGAGTTCCCAAGCATCCCGTTAGCCCTCTATCCATGTCCATAGGATTGCAATCTATGTTTTGGATCACTTTCACCATCTCTTCTATTCCTTAATTCAGCGCAAGATAGCTTGATTTCATAGATGCAAAAAAGTTGTTTTTTTTACGTTCTTTACATCCGATGCCAGTACCCCACCACTACCTACAACAAACTCATTTAATGGCCCTTTAATCAAGGTGAAACTGGGTGAACCAGCACCAGAAATGTACCACAGCATCACTGTCACTGCTTCTGTCACTCAATTCCCTCTGATCATCTTCCACCATTCATCATGATCCACATCATCACTCAGTTTCATGTGCAAATCATCTACATCCTCGTCCACAACCTCTTTCCGTGTTTTCGTGGCTCTACTTCTTTGTCTGGCTCCCTCAACCTCCAAAGTAACCCATTTTTTCACACAGTCATCATCATCCTTTCTTAAAACATGTCCATAGCTTCGCAGTCTATTTCTTTGGATCACTTTTAATATGTCTTATATTCCTAAATACTGCCTTAATTCAATGCTAGATACCTTATCCCTTAATTTCACACCACAAATCCATCTAACCATGCTCATCTCTGTTCAATGCAACGCCAGTTCATTTTCTCTTTTCAATGACCACATCCCACTTCCCTGTAACATACAACTTCGTACACATGCATCAATGTTTTCTCTCAACAACAAGGAAACACCTTTGGCAGTGAGAAAAGAGGTCAGTGACCTAAATTTAATCCGACCGCCGTGAAACTTGGCAGTCATAGCAGCATCAGCATCACCATACACAGACAACATGTACCCGAGATAACAGAATTGAAGGGCTCTGTGAAAGAACCGAACATCTTGATATATTTCTTTTTTTATGCCCATCACTCAATGGTGTTCTACTTCTGATGTTCTGTTTAATGGTGGAAGGGGAGAGTCAGATTTTAGTGTTTTAAAATATTATTCATTTAATATTAATTATTCGGCTAATATACTGAGTGAATGTCTATGTATTCTAATCCACTGCAGCCAGCTCTCCAAAACCTATTATGACGTGTCATTCAGTTGTTTTGCCCGAGATCGTCATGCACGACGCATATATTGGTGGACGTTCGGAGAATAATATTCACTACGTTCTGCATGATGATCTCCGGCGGAAGAACCGAACAACTCTATACAATTGCAGGTTTTCTGCCGCATCACTGGCTTTACGAGTGATTTTCTCAGTTTCATAGCTGTGGAACATATTCAGTTCTTTCACAGAGCCCTTCAATTCTTGTGTGGATATTTGTTATGGTTCTAAGAACAGTGATAAATATCCACAACAAAGACTACTTCATTACTAGTTGGACATCAGCACATACTGCCCTTTACACCACCCACCACATCTCTTATGCACCCATCATTGACAATCAGTGCACTGTACCAAGTTTGAGCCCAAATATTTACCACAAAATGTACTTAGTTACTTACTTACTTACAAACTGCACACGGCCATTTCCCTACAGTTCTCTTTGTATTATGCCTTTCCCCTCCGACCATCAGCTTGATTGATATGGGGAATTGGCGGGCAGGCATTCCTAGCAACGTTACTCGGATTTTTGGTATGAGACGTAAGAAAGCACAAAAAAACACCGAGTAGCGTATACAAATACACAATGAACTGTATTTAAACTGCCTTTTGATGTAAATGCACGAAAAGTAAATATTTCACATCTGTGAAAAGCCATATCCCACAAACCTAGGATCCTCCGTATAGTAAACTGATATACTAGCTTCAAGACCGACCTTCCACTTTTATTCAAATGGCCTGTTTTTCTGGAAATTACTTCCGGTCATGTTGGGTAACCTAAGGCTGCCAAAGGAGAATCTTTCCGGATTGCTAAAGCAGGATTATTACAGACTACAGTGGATACCGTTCATGTTGCAAATCAACAGTAGTGACTGAGTGAGTGAGTGAGTAGGGTTTAACGTCCCCATCAACACATTACAGGTCATTTCGGAGACCGTTCTTTCCAGTCAATCATTTGCATTGGTACTGACAACCTAACACGAACAACCAAAAGACAGAACACATAAAATAACCCAAAAATATCACAACATAAAAAGAGGCCATAGTTAACAGTACAACACATATACTAAACCTAGGCTAAAAGACAGGACAGACAGAGCCTGGTTTAGTCGCCTTGTACGACATCCCGCCAGGAAACGGAGTGGGTCTATTCTTACAACCGTGGAGCCCACATGGGGTGCAAATCAACAGTAGTAAAGCATTGAAGCAACAGTTAAAATATAGGCTTAATCAGAAGGGCATCGAGCAAGATGGAGTGGACTCATTGCGTTCATCACTTAATATGATTTTTTCGTGTGTCCCCGTTCTGTTAGGTTTCCCTGAGCAGTTGAGTCATCTCCCTTACAGTTCTCGACACTATCGTAACTAATTTAAATGAGCCTCCTAGAGCTTTAGCTACCTCCACTATAATGTGGGTTAGGAGCCAGCTCCATCCCTTTCTGGCCGTTGTAAACAAAAGCAACGCGGGTTAAGGGGGTTATTATGTCGCTGGCCCTCCATTACTGAATGGGAGACGTACATCACTGCTCAGGGCCCCCGTCTCCGAAATGACCTATACTGTGTAGAGTGGGACGTTAAACTCTACTATACCATACCATACCAGTGAATAGCAACTGATACGTGGTTAGTTTCAGGCAGAAAACTGATTTTACTGCATACAGAAAATGAATAATTGAAAGTCAGACAGCCCCATAATTCAGACCTTATGCTACAACTTATCACTATCTAATTGAACCGTGAAGAAATCTGTAATGTATCAAGCAGTAAGGTAGTGTTATGTACTGATGAAACGCACCATTATTGTCCGCGATCAATTCTAAAAAGCTGCAACACATGAACGTAACATGTTCATTTCATTTATGCTGTGTAAGTGATAACAAACTGATCCAGCATTTTATGCTCGAGAGTCGAGACTCATATTAACGTTTGCCGCGATTTTGACCTCATGCATCAGCCATGTTTTCGAGACTAATAAATAATAATAAAGTGATAATGTAACTATGTATTTTATTCACCTGTATGTATTTACTGTCATTTCTATGATCTGTGGTATTTGTTCTAGTGTAATTAGTTTTTTTTTTAATTTGTATGTGTAATGTTGCAATTTCAACTGTGCTGCTGTATTGCTCAACTACATTGTAACACTACTGCGATTGTCATTGTGACTAATACTTACTTACTTACAATAACAAGCCAGTGTTGGAACTGGGTCATCGGGTCATGGGTCACCAAGTCAGCAATTTTGGCTGGGTCGGGTCAGATCATGGGTTACTGTGACTGACCTGGTTTTTCTAGTTTTTACACACACTCTATTGTTGTCCTTCGGGAGAGAATATGCCGCCTTGGAATCTGTGGGATTCAGTTTACTCTGTATTTTCACGTCGTGATCTATATGTGTGCTGCATAGACCGGAGACTTTTGTCAGAAAGCATTCACCAGTAGCACACACTGTCGTCAGAATAATCCTTCAATTCAAAGCACAGAAATGACCGAATCGCATCACCGGGTCAAAAATTGAAGATTCCAAAGTGATATGTTACAACAGTATGGTTAAGATAACGATTACGGGATGAAGAAATAAATGTACAGATTATAATAAGGCTGCAAGTGCTAAACCAAAATTTACACCTAACACAAGCCAGAAGCAATAGTTAATGTTGATATGAAGCACACAAAAACAAACAGGAAGAGCTCTAGTTTTTCAGTAAGTAAAGAATGCTGATTAATTAATTAATTAATTAATTCCCTTCAGTGCTTTGACACTGACGCCTGGGCGACAGGAAAGGCATCCGGCCTGTAAATAAAGCTGGGTGTTGGTTTGTTGGTGGTGACATTTTGACTGGAGCTTTGCAGGTCTTATAGCTCCAGTTGTCACCACCACCTCCATCACCCTTAGCTGTAATAAAATCCAGAATGGAGACATTCTGGTACTGGCTAACCCAAGTTCACCTGGAGTGAGTGAGTAGGGTTTAACGTCCCCATCAACATATTATAAGTCATTTTGGAAATGAGTCTTTCCAGTCAGTCACTTGCACAGGTACTGACAACCTAA
>Ga0049107_10000355_pt1 | contig 13204 bp, 9 predicted proteins | sample WorMetilPIANOSA1_FD_61187 | JGI IMG/M metagenome (GOLD analysis project Ga0049107, IMG submission 61187) | Marine gutless worms symbiont microbial communities from Max Planck institute for Marine Microbiology, Germany - Olavius ilvae PIANOSA.1 | ecosystem: Host-associated > Annelida > Digestive...
GGTGGAAATGGGCACCTATTGGAGGCCTACAGTACCAAACCCACATGCAAGCCCCAAAGTACGATGTGCAGTTTCTGAGATCTGAGGCGTGACGCAGTAGCAGTAGTAGTAGCAGCAGTATAGCAGGACGCGGCAAATTAAAGAATGTAAGATAAATAAGTTAAAATTTATTGTTAAAGGAGACATTTGTCTAAGATTGTCGACAGTTTCCCCCGACATTTATTTTCACAAGGCAATTTAATAGTGTAGCGATACATTTGAGGCTTGGTGAGATCTTTGACTGTTTCATTACACGTTTACTTATGGACAAGAGTAGGGGTTTTCAACTTTTGTGTCTGCATGTTTCTTTTTACTCACGGGGTAGTTGCATTATCTGACTATTTACTTTTGCCAGCGACGTACTCATTCTTTATTAGAACATGCAACATACGTGCATGAGGACATTGCAGCAGAAACACCACAATGACAAATGATCGCTTAAAAACAGTAACTTTGTACCGTGGCGTTACTGTTTCTTTGCACACAATCGTCTTTACAGGGGGTAGGAGGTGATTTAGATAACAGCTTGTCGAGAATGGGAACTAGCATGGTTTGATGCTATTCTTAATATCTTATCATGTACATGTACTTTGTAGGCCTTGTAACAACTGCCGGGTTTTATGCTCAATGAGCAGCCAGATTCAGATCTGCTTGGAAAAAAGTTTCGTGAATACCTACCGGTACTATTTTAACTGGAAAAAAAGATTCTCGTTTAAGACTGAAAGGCAAGGTATACGCTAAAAACGCTATACTTACGAGACCTGGCCTATGAAAGTACAGCATCGAATTGAAGCTGAATCGCACTGAAATATTATCAGATGGATGTGTGGGGTTAAGCTGAATGAAAGGAAGAAAAGTTAAGAACTCTTAGGATTGCAACCAGTCAGTTTGATGATCAAAAAGAGTAGGCTGGGATGGTTTGGACATGTTGAACGAAAAGATGATAGATTGGGTCCAGTGACACTCAATACGTCCCTGGATTGGGTCAAACGTTGTATAACGTAGGAAGTTGAAGGAATTAGACAGAGGACGCCCAAAAAAGACCTGGTGGTATTGTGTTAAGAATGACATGGAAATTTTAGGCCTGTCCCAAAAGGATGCGCAGTCCAGGAATAAATGGAGAATTAAGGGGGCAAACGGCTAACCCAGGTTCACCTGGAAATGGCCCTTAAAACGGTGTGTGCGTTTTATGCTTAATGACTACAGGCAACAAGTTAACGTAATATAGTGTAATAACAAATGCATTGTTGGGAATGATGTAAAGCAAACGATTTACAGATCACGAATTAAATTACTATGTTTGACTTATTATTCAATTGAGGACGATTTGTAATTTTGATTTAAATCAATTTTTTAATCGATTTTGATTTCTCATTAACAATCGTATTATCATTTGCAATTGCAACGCATGTTAGGCTGTTGTTTGTTGCCATGCACCAGTCGAACTCGGAAGACACTTCAGCACTGGATTGAGACTGAGATTGAGACTGCATGTGGCAACAAACTGCCAGACGAATGCTTTGATCGAAAGACTGCTGCTTCTTAATGCATTTGACAGCATCGGCAGACCTGCTGTGGCCTCCAAACAGCCCGTAGCTCAACCCAATTGACTGTCGGACATGAGTGACCAGGGAGACGTCGACAGCACTAATGAAGTGAAACAGTGGCTAATTGTCAGCTCTAGTACAGTTGCGACCAGGAGAACACATACACGTTTGTGCGAGGGGGGAGGGTCATTTCGAGCACCGAGTGTGAACCATGACTGCATGTCACTGGTTTACTAACACCTCAAACTTTATTTAAAATACACAAGAAAAGTTTGATATTTATTTACAGTTTCTCAGGTAGTGTGGCAATGCAATCAATTATTAAGGCGAGGTGGCAGATTTATTCGAGATACATGCTCAGATCATTTCTGATTGAAACAGTGAAAATATTGTTAAAAGAGTGGTCAACTTAAAGATGTTGCAAAATGTGTCAGATATTCTTGGCAGGAGGGGATACGGGTATAATATATTTTACTTATGCCATTACATAATTGTGACTTGGAATATAAACACTAGTTACTTATCAGTAGTAGTATTTTTTTACCAAGAACCAATGCAGTACTGATCTTAAAAATATATGTCCACAAAACAAAACACTAACATCTTCATTCTACATCTATCAGTTCAAAAATGTCCGATACTGTACAAAGATGATAAAGATTGCAGAAGCAACTTATGCATTCAGCATATTCAGTGATCGTCAATCTAATGTGCAGAACAAACTTTACAATGAGAAGTACATATATTAATTTCAGTACTATGAGTGAAAGCAAGACACAAAACCAGTAACAGCACAAGCTGCACTGTATATCATTAATAAAATTCTCCGTAACAATCAGTTTGTACACATCAACATATCAGTCGGTGTCGTGCTCCAGCTAATTACTGACCAGCAACTGAATAACATATATTCACTTATCTCGAAAAGCTGCTAGCCATGAAGATTTATTTGAGCATCGACAGAAAAAGGGCCACAGTTTGTTGCTAAAGTCAGCAATGTTAACTATTTACACAGAAACAGTGAATGCAATTCACCATAAACAGTTGCAAATCAGCCACAAATACTACTGCAAAAAAGAGAGAAATAGCAACAACTTGCATAGATACCATACAGCCACCAGCAACACCAACACTGTCATTGTAAAGCACACTTGTGTCATCATTAAATACACAACCGTCAACAAAATACTTCCAAAATTTGTCCAAATATCTAACTTTGCACAGAATGCATACATTATTACATTCAAACACATACGTGCACTAGTGCACGGGACGGTCATATGATCATGATGGTGCTTATCATACACATACTTGATATTCTACAAGCTGCAAGTATGGCATCTGCTCCACTACAACGCAGTCTATTATATATACAGTAGCATAGGCAATATATTTATCCAATAAGTCATTAGCAAAAGTCATCAGCAATATCACTGCAAATATCTACAGTTAGAAAAATTAAAATACAAAGGTAACACAAATACTATACATACATTACGGCTTCACTGAATACAATTCCACTTTGCAGAATACCACACAGCTGCCAGCCATGGCTATAGTAAATAAGTTAATAAACACTTGATAGTTTTCACTTCACTTTCAAGTCAACTGTCAACAATATGGCCACTTCCATTTACAGTACACTTGTATCACTGCCATTCGGTGCTTTGACATGTAAGGTCGGTAGTGGGGAAGGGCATCCAGCACATAAAATCTCCACTACAATTATTATTTAATCAAATAATCCGTCGGAGACCCACATAGGAGCCAGCCTGGCTCTGGAAAAGTGGGCTGGTAAAACAAACTGAAAGCAGAAGTAATAGTAGTAAATATGCAGCATTAAAAGTGCAAAGACTGCAAGCATATTTTCCATTTCTACAAGCATTGCTACGGGCAAAATGACGGCAAACTTGACTGCCAGTACAGGAACTGGTCGATACAAACACAATAGAATGCAAAACCTGTATTCACCATGGCCCTAACATATACACGAGCCCTAATGAATGTAAGTTATTGACCTACAACGTTCTCAGGCCACATATGCATACATTACCATTACAACTGGCTTACTATACACCATGTATCAAAAAACCCAGACCTCTGTCACTTTCTATTATAACTTCACCGATACTGCTTTGATGTCAATAATACTTCGTATGGTGAATCTGCATTTAATTCTTAATTAAATTAAAATACTGTACAAAAGCTATGTTCGTATCAGGATAACAGCTGAGGCCATTACTACAGCAATTCCCACATATGCATCATCCATGAAATGCTCTGCGTACTGACATTGGTCATGTGTGAAAGAGACAGTCAGAGGCAATGTTGTGTTACTTGAATATCTTAGGGGTCCAGTTTATGGTACATATGCAACCATTCTGCTGGTTAACGGGCGAGGACATCATAAGCACCTTCTCATCGTTGGAAATTTACTCAGCAGTTGTTTGGCATTGTTCGGTCTGGTGACCGCTTTAAGCCCTGTCACCTCATGTGCGTAGTTTCCAGTTCCTTTCAATCGGTTTATGAAATTTGGCATGATTTTCTTCCAGGAAATCCTTCATCAAGTTCCTAGCATCATAACCTTTTTTTGACAATATCAATTTTTCATCAAAATAGGCCTATGATCTTCTTCATTCAGAATCATTTAATTTGTTCACATTCAGCTATTGTCTGAAGTGGTGCTACTGTTTCCATGGAAACTGTGCAGATGGTTCTTGACCAATATCAAACTTTTCACCCATATTTAGTAGTTATCTAGTAATTGAATAATGACCCTTTGAACAAAAATCATTAATAAATATTCTGTCATAGTGAAGTTGCTGTGGAATATCTTAGGGGTCCGGGTTTTTTTTTGAGACATGGTGTATAAGGGCTATTTAGCACCTTTCTGTCCAACAAGATATACAGTGAAATTACTTTATGATACAAACTTCCTGACAATTAACTGACAATATACGTACTCACCACTGCAGTTTCAATACACTTGCACACAAATAACCTGGACAAAGCCATGCTACTAAACTGATGCCAGAACTTGCAACTTTGTTTCAATGACCTGTGATAGTAATCTCAAAACGCATCTGTCATAAATTCACCTGTCTTATTATGTGGCCCTCCTCCCTAGGAGGGGCCGCATATTGTGTCGCACTCTGTCTGTCTGTCTGTCTGTCCGTCTGTCCATCTGTCTGTCTGTCCATCCGTCCCGTTATTGTTTATTTTACAGTAGAACCGTCTTACGAGCGAACATCCAAAATAGAAAAACTTCGGTTTTCATTTATGGGCCAGCGTCACGTATGTACTTTTCGGCATGCACTGAGGGCCGCATATCGTACGGCCATCTCGGCCGCACAAATTCTTGTTTCAGGCAAAGTGAACAGTCGATAATGAAATTAAGATGCCAAAAAAACATAAATTTACACGGCAACTGTGGCGTGGATCTCAGTTCATCCATTTTCGACAGTTTGCAGCACCACAAAGGCAAGGAATCTTGTGCTGATCATCTTCAAAGTCGAACTTGTAGTCATACGCCAACTGAATAGATTACACATACATGTATTAACAAAAACATTAATTCAGCTACAACTTGCAAAATAGTACTGCTCAAAAGCCACAATGATAGAACAAAAGTCTCATCACTTCATTTTAGAATCACTTCATTTTAAGAAAATTTTCATTTTTGACACACAATGCTTTTACATCATGTGTAAACTTCATTATCATACGTTGTTGAACTTACAGCTATATTAAGCTGTTTTCTGCATTTTTTTTGAATGAATAAACAGCACTTTAAAATGTTTCAGACGTTCAGCTTTCTTCAGAAGATGTGTATGTGCTACTCAGCTTCAGCATGTAGTTCACACACTTCAATATGTTAACACTGTGTAACAAGACCTGAAAATAATTTCTGGACATTCCACATCTCACATGTCAGTCATGTACTATATGGATATACATTTTAAACTCAACAACTATCACCTGATAACACTTACTGATAACGACTGAGATAAGTTCAAAGAGTTCCAGTGCAAAGACGGTGTTTGTTTGACAGAATGTACACGATTATGTCTGCAAGCGAAATATAGAAATATAGTATTCAACTTGGGTGAGATGAGTTGTTTCAACCAACATAATGCAGTTGAATGCATTTGAATACCATTTCACTTGCAGACATAAGGGCATTCACCTTTGTTTTATCACGAGTCCTAGCAAAATGATATTTGCAGTTTTAGAGCTATGACTGTCGCCCTTACAGTGAGTTTTAAACTGATAAGTTTTAACATTTATTAGTAATATATACCTCTTCTCCCTGTGCAATCTTTCTCTTTGTGATAATGATGATCTTGCTGTCCTTCTCGAGAGGCACAACCTCTGCCACACAATTGGGATGACAAGAATGATTAATATAGCGTGCAGGGCCTCCAGCCATCGTTGCGTCAACCACGAGATTGTCAGACAACCGAAACATATACACACCATGATTCTGCAAACATCACACACATATATACACTACACTAACAAAAGTTTTGAATAAACCCGCCACCGTGGTGACTGTCATTTGCATGAAACCTACTTTTACACTCTGCTTTACAATCGAAACTGAATCTGGACCTATAATCCAGTTTTAAACCAATCTTGAGATTAACCTTAGTTTGAAAGTGAGTTCAAACCTTGGTCTGAAACCGAGTTATAAACCAAGTTTTAAATGAAACAGCTGAAATAGTATATATGGCACTAAACAAATTAATAATAACTTTATCTGTTAGTTTTGTACTTCTCTCTCTTCCTAACATTAAATTTAAATTATTAGTCACGTTCTTTACTCAGGCATGGAATATGAATAAAATACAGTGAATGCATTCAGTGATTAGTCCATAAACATAACTTATCACATTTGTCATGTACTATGTCACTACTTTTAAATGGTAAGATAAGTTGGTTTGGTTTTAAACTGAATCTGATGACTACAGAGTTTAAGCAAGTTGGCTTATCAAGATGCACTGGGGGAGTTCTGTTTAAAAATGGACTGTTCAGGCTAACTCTGGTTTCAAACTGAAGTCCAGTCTTAAGTCTGGTTCTTAAAACTCAGTTTTAGTGGACATGATTGGTTTTAAATTGAGCTGAAAACTGAACACCAGCATCATTGTATATTTTAGATTAAAACTGGCTGGCTATAAACCCAGTTTAAAAACCAAAACTTAAGCGAGCTCAGTATGAAAGATAAAGTGAATCACTGACATGGTCATCATTGTCGTTGTTGTCGTTAGTTCCCTCCCCTACCATCACCACCAGTCCACCACCACACAACACCACTATGTGTCTTGCAGACTAAGGACTGCATTCATGGCAGCATTGATGACTGCACGCCACTGCACTCTGTATCTGGTTATCTTTACACAACTGACAATGACAGACTGAATTACTACAGAATGTCCTGCATTTCCTGAGTGTGCCTTGCACCATTCCAATCAATATGTCTGATTGCAGAGATGGACAAACTTGCTGATTACCACAATATCACTGACTGACTTATTGGCAGCTCCTGTCTGTTGCAGATGTAACTTGGCATCACACACATTAGGAATGCCCAGCTATAGTAAACCAATAACTATGTATTCTCTGATTAGTTAACTTGTCACACTCCGTTCTTTTATCCAGGTGACCATGTACACACAGGATACAGTGCCACGGGTGTTGCATGCATGCAACAACAGCAGTAACAAAAGCAGCATTAGCAGTAGCAGTAATATACACTGAATGCCCTTTCTGATTACAAACTCAACTACCGTAAATCATCGAGTAGAAGCCCGGCCTCGATTAAAAGCTGGGTGTCTGACCTAATTGTACCAATAGAAGCCGGGCCCCAAATACAATCCGGGTCTCAAATACAAGACGGGTGTCCTGGATTACTTATACCTGGGGTAGCATCGACAGCCAGCTCATCGAGAAGTCTTTTGTTGTCTGCGGCCAAACATCAGGTAGGCTTAGAGGTATATAGGCCTAATGAACAATGTTTACTACAGATTAGTATACACTCTGTATTCCATTGGTTAATCTAACGGTAATTAATATCATAGCATTCTTCTCATAACACGGATTTGTCTCTAGAATCTAGTCGCTTGGTACTGATATTTGTGTTACGCCACGGTATTGTCAGTTTGGTTTGCAGCACTTGATGGTAGTGATGACGACAAACTCTTCTGCTTCCAAGACAACGTATTTGGCATCGAATTACTTTAAATTAAATGCGGCTACCTGAAGATTTTTGAGCATTTAATTACTACGTGGACAACGTCCCCAGCCTGCTGTTCTGGACAGTGGTGTTGTCGATGAAGTTGAAACTGATCGGGAGATGGCTGTTGACAATTTCAGGTGCAATGAAGAGGATGAAGAAAACCTGCCATTCATTGATGAAGACGAAGATACTGATGAAGAGGACGATAATGTTAATGATGAATAGGACGTTGAAAAAGACTACCTGCTGGTACCCGGTACCTTAACTTGTAAACGATTGTGCAAAATAAACTGTGAGTGCAGAATTGTCTGGTTCTAAATTTTTAAACACTAGTCAAATGACGGAAAAATAAGGTTTCATGCTGACATCAGTTCTCTGAAATTATGACATATTAATAGAAGCCGGGACCCAAATATAAGTCAGGCCTCGATTACAAGCTGGGGCTCTGACCTAATTGTATCGATAGAAGCCAGGGGCTTCTATTCGAGTATTTACGGTAACAGTGTGACAGCAATGAAGCACTAGATGAAAAGTGCAGCGCAAAGTACCTGTTTTTCATAGATTTTCTCTCGCATTTCAGCAACTTCATTGCGAATCAGCTGTCCAATGTATTCAATTACCATGGTGTGTTTTTCAAGATCACGAGCAGCAAACAGTCCAAGACCCTGCAACATAGCATAACACCAATGAACAACTAAACAGGTAAAAAATGTTTACATATGTTACACATGCTCACACTATGGTTCAAGCACATTAACCTATATTTGTACAGTGTGAATGCAGTATTCTTAATTACTTACTTTGCTGTCAGTGATGTATATTTGATTTATATTAACATATATTTGCCAGGTTGTATTTGAGCAGAGCTACTAATGAGAAAGCTACTTTAAACTAAATATGGCTACATAAAAACTATTGAGCATTTAATATTAACTAATTCTCATTTATTTAACCAAAAAGTAATACAAGCATGACATGACAGTGATGTCACCTTGACATAATTTTAGTAGTAACGTTGTTGCAATCTATTTATTAATTTCTGGTTCCAAAGTACATTGCAGACTGCAACTGACTACTGTCAGACTGAGCGAGATGTATTGGGGCACACATGGCATATGTCACCCAACAATGGGTGCATTTGCATGCAAATTGTCATTAAATGATGTATGAATAATGGCCACAAAACTCTCCAGATTTGAATCTCCTGGAGATAACATATCTGAGGAGCAATGCACAAAGCATTTTGAAAGCTTCATCCAAAGCCAAAACAGTTTCTTAACTGAATGCTGCACTGGTGAAGATGTTGGACAATTTTCTGCAGGTCCAACTGAAACCTATCCAGTGTTTCAGAGAGAGGTTTAGAGAGTATGTAAATGCTGATGGAGGCCATTTTTGAGCATTTACTATAATTGAAAAAGTGACCACACTTTTATGGTGTTTTGCTGTCTGTCATAAATGCTAATTATGACAATTTTTGATAAAGTCAAAACTGCTAGGTTGCTGACACCTAAAAGCAGTGTAATTCTGTCAACTCTGTGGATAATGCAATAAAACTTTCCAGATATTCAACAAAGTGAATGGGTAACTAGTGTGTAAAATTTTATAATAGCTCTCCATAGCTGTTAAAAAATTTGCAAAATTCTAAAGATGGCTAATTTTTTTGGCATGCCTGGTCCAGGAATATCTTTTCTCAATTGTGTGCTTGCAATTTTATTTAACAGTAAGGTACAGTCACTTTGTGATGTTAAAAAATAACAGGATTGACATTTGGATCATTACGACATATGATGGGTGACATCAAACGTATTAGCTCACTATGGAAATACACAGAAAAACCACTGTCAGTGCAATATAGCATCAGTACAGCATGCAGTGAAAATATTAGAGTCTGCTGAAACTCTCTAGCCTATTTTTTCACTGCATGCTGTACTCATGCAGCACGCAGTGAAAAAAATTAAGAGTTTCAGTTGACTTGATTACAACTATAAACAAAACAGCCAATTGTGACAACACTTGTTTAATGGCCAGGACAACTGGAGTAAGTCAATACCAGAAAGTTGATCCATTCTGGGTTCTGCTGCAGCAAAAGTGATGGCGGTGGCAGAGGCACCAACAGGAGTGCTAAGACATGCACAGCTCCAGTCAGTTATTATGTCCTTTCTACTGCTCAAGCAACAGTCTCAAAGCACTGAAAGCAAAAATTGTTAACGGTGATTAAAGTGAGTAAGTGAGTGAGTAGTTTCTTAATGGCACATCAGCATAAACAATTACATGTGATTAAAGACAAAAACTAAAATGAGCATTCACCTGGACATTGGATCGCCGAAGATAGACATTGTTGCGCCACTCGGTTTTCAGCCGTCGATACTGCTGAGACTTGGAATGAACGAACTGCTTGTGATACGGTGAGTTGACATCTCCAGGCATCACCGTCACTGTCGACGGCAAAGATCGAGAGTTGCCTCCACCATGCAGTGTGTGTGGCCTAGGCAATATATACACCATCCACTATATAATGCTGATCTTCAGCACTGTTAATTAATTCTGTTCATTAAAGTGGCTCATCCTCTGACTCTCCGGGTTAGCATTATCTGCACTTAAACTGAACATGCAGACATCATGTCATGAAATGAAAGCTAAGCAAAGCATATTACTTTTTGAAGTGTGTTTTCAGTCTTGGCTCAGATCTTGCACAGCCAGTTGGATTGACTGCCAGAGGCAACTTGTACAGAGATGACCGACCGTAGCGGAAGTGGTAGTTTGAGAGCAACTCAACACCAGGCAGCTACAAATTTATCATCATAACTACAAATGTAAAATAATCATATAATATGCAGTGCAACACTGTTCAAAACTGTAATCAACTAAGCACCACAACCTCCTGACCGGGTGACTGTAGCATGTTGACAGACGTAGGTTCAATATTTCAAATACAGAAGATTAATCAAGTTCAACTACTCACAAATATAAAATTGCACTTTTGATCTTAAATATACATTTCAGCTTACTTAAGCTTAAGGGAAATAGACCACAAGTTTAATAAGATACATTTTCTTGGCAGCAGCTGAGTTAATACTCAAACACAATTAGTACCGTTAACATGATCTTCAGCAAAAAGATCATAAAATGCCAGGCTTCTTGAAGATATAACAGCAATAAGATAAAATGTGAATCACAACTGGCTCTCACTCACCGATTCAATGATTTTGAGTACTGTTGGGTCTGAAAGACCAAACAGGTCTTCACCAGTTAGATACTGTGGAAAAATCTTTGCAAGGTCATTTTCACGTCGCATTTTCTCCAAAGGCTGCAAGATATGCTGTGCAATATCTGCAAAATTGTGCAACAGTTATGAATGATAACAAGACTCATATTTGGCTCAATCTAAATTTCAAGTTATTTGCTAACTGGAGATCATCTTCAAACCAGTTTCAAATTCATTATCAACAAATTATCATCACAACACAAGCAAAGAATTCAAAAGCAACTTCAAAAAGAAATACCACGACAGGAATATTCGCGGAAGACCATTTGCTCGGCTCCCCTCTCAATGACAGTCACAACAAACAATGGCCGTCCACCCACATCCTCAATCTTGCATACATAACGACAGCGCTTGTTGATCTGCCGAAAACTCCAGTAGTAACGTGTACTCTTGTAGCCAACCTGTTACCAGCAGTCATCAACATTAAAACTATCTCCCTGCAACAATACAAGAAGCACTCATGAGACAGCAAACATCTGCCAAGGCCATATAACTCGCCTCAGGAACAATTCAGCACTGCCAATATATATAATGGTATAAATTCCTTTAAAATTTCCTATATCTGCATCATGATCCAGATCACCACCAAAATCTAATCCACAGTTGCTAATCACACATCTCACCTCTCTGAAAAATTTCATCAAAATCAGTCTGACAGACAGACTAGACAGACACAGATACAAAAACATAATCCTTGGTGGATGTAACTGTATTTTCCATAAACATAAACTCCGCAACTACAGCAAAACACTGGCAATTACCAGTCTCATGCTGGCCTGTTTAGCATGGTTGCCTGCTGCATGTACTTTGTTTATGTCATCATTTTCTGTGCGGACAATACAATTATGTATGGTGCACATAGGTATGATGTAAAAAAGGATACCTCGGCAACTGCCAGGAACTCCACCACTATCAGTATCTGGTAAAGCATTCTGTACTGTGATCCTAAATCGCCTGGGAAATCAGAAATTGATCGCCATCTACAGGAGGAACAAGCAGGTTTCCACAAAAAAATGGAAAATCTTGCAATGAGCAGTTCTTTAATCTCTTCTTTTTGAAACATTCTTGCGCAATGTAAGGAGTTCTGCAAATGCCTCATGGTAAGCCGTATTCTTTCCTCAATCATAATTATCATGCACCTTATTAAGATGAGGAACCCTCAGTGGTGAAAACTGAAAGACTGAGACTAGCCAGTGTTGTGGTCAGATTGTCAGAAGGCAGACCTAGTGTCCCATGAACTGGTTCCTGTAATTTGGTAGCAGAACATGAGGCAGGCCACAGAAGATCCGATGACCATCACTTTGGGGTGGTGGAGTGGAGTAAAGGGAGTAGTCAAAGATCTTCACAGGTGGAAGAATCTTATTGTTAAATGTCCCAAACAGTAAAGGAGGAACTAAGGCAACAAAGTAAAAGTAGTAACAGGAAAGTAATAAAAGGATCACATAAAATAAACAGAACTGCTACAACAACTGCTAAAGGGTGGCTGAAAACACTGACCGGGTAGACGTATTCATTAGTGTTGAATAACCCACTGTGAATCTGCACAGGCAGAAGCTGACCGATGTTGTGTATTACAAGTCCACCAAACCGTACCACACACTTCCTCTCTTCACTGCGTAACACCCTGCCAAAATCACACACAAACATACATACACCGTGTCCACGAAAAAAGTAAGCCAAAAGTTTGCCTGACTACAAGTTTAAAAGTTGTTCAGTGTTCACAGATTTCCACCAAATCTGGCACATAGCATTAGCGGTAAGTGGTTAACAATGTGGCATAAAAATTACCCACTTCACCTAATGTTTGTATGCATACTACCTTGTAATGCTATGAGTCAAAATTGTGACAAAATATAGTGTAATTTCACATTACAGTTAGCAAAAACTTGTGGCTTAAAATGAAAAAAAATATTCCCTCTGCTCTAAGCACATCATTTGTTAACAATGTTACCATGAACATTCGAAGTGTTCACTTACTCGCTTTGAAACACACTGTCAGACGGTGACATCATTGCCATACTGCCTACTATGGTCTGCCTTCACCCCATCAATAAACAGTTGTGAATATTGTGTATATTATATTGGTTGGCAACGTCAGTTTAACAAAATAGAAAAAAA
>Ga0049107_10000356_pt1 | contig 13192 bp, 8 predicted proteins | sample WorMetilPIANOSA1_FD_61187 | JGI IMG/M metagenome (GOLD analysis project Ga0049107, IMG submission 61187) | Marine gutless worms symbiont microbial communities from Max Planck institute for Marine Microbiology, Germany - Olavius ilvae PIANOSA.1 | ecosystem: Host-associated > Annelida > Digestive...
TGCTGTGTGAATTGTGACAGTTTATCAGTTGTGTGTGTATACTGGTGTGTTCTAACTGCAGAGTATGATGATCAATCTGACGCTGAACCGTGTGACCCAACTCATCGTCCTGATAAAGACAGTAAAGTGTGCGAGTTTAATCTGAAAAAAGAATTTGGCAGCAGATGCACCAAAGCTAATGCCTATGGCTTCAGTAAAGGCAAACCGTGCATCTTGGTGAAAATTAACAAGGTATGTAATTCTGTCATTAAGACTGATAGACCATTTCCTGCATGGCTCATTGGCTGATCAAACTTTATGTACACTGGATTCAAGTCTGGACTGTTTGGTGGTGAGAATGTGGGTATAATGAAGTCCAGGGTCTTCTTTCTGTTGCAGTTATCTTTGTTGGTGATAATTAGGCTATCCCAGACTTATGCATAGTCTCATGCATAATTGGATGTTGTGCACATAAATTGGCATGCTGCATGTAATTAGCCTTTCACTGCATAAGTCACTTACTTCAAAATTTCAGTGTCTTTTCCTCTACTTTCATTGGCATCTGCCATATCATAAAGATTGCATCAATAGTTCTTTTCCCTGGGTCTTCTTTCAAAGAGTGTTAAGTAAAATCATAAAGAAATATGATTTGAAATCGAAATAAAAACCATGCTATCTAAAATGAGATGATTCGGTTTTGATTTAAAGTTAAAATCATTTTCGATGATTTTAAATCTCAAAATTGCCAGAGTTGTACTTTGTAGAGTCACCGACTATTGCAGCATAAAGTGATTGTTGTGCTCGTTGATTCAGTCAACAGGACTTAAATGCATGTTACATGTGTGAAGCTCATGCTGCTGCACAAAGGCAGAATACATTCTGTTCACCATACCTTACCTTCAGGGTGGCAGTTGTTAGGGCTGCCTAGTGCTAAGGCCATTTTCTGCAGTGTCACAATGCACATCCCAGATTAAACCTTTGGTCCAGAAAACCTCTTTACAGGCTGGTGCAAACCATAGAAGAGTAGATGATCTGACATAAATCTTCATGGTGCACAATATCTATGATACTCTGCAGTTAGAAAGAATATCTTATAAGCATAATAGCAGGGCATATGCCCAAACAACGATACGAGGTTTCTTCTTCCTCCATACACACAGGACAATGAGGATCTATGCAAGTTTTCACAAAGTACGCATTATGTGGCAAGTAAGTAGGTCAACCAGTATTTGCTGACTGCACTTAGAGTTGGCCTTGGAGTAACAATCAGTCCTGCACTACTAGAAGTTCTTTCCACAGGCTAGGAGGATGGAATAGCAGTATTGCAGCACAGGAAAACATGTTCAGCTGTTTCAAACTGTTTCGGTTTAGTCATCTGAGTAGAACTTGCAGAACCTTCACTAGTTGTTGCATAATTCATCATAATTGTAATCATCTTCTGCGTGCGTTATCTTACAACTGCTTCATCATTTGTGGCATCAGCATTTGTCTGAACTCAGCTGTGCTAAGTTAAATAAAGTAATTAAAGCAATTTCAGAAGCAAGATGATTTAGATGATTTTTAATCATTAAAATCAAAATCATCAGCAAAATTATTTTAAAATAAAAAAATCCCAGATGGGATTTTAAATCACAGACATAACATCATATGTTTTAGTTGCAGCCAACACTGTCTTCGAACACAGGATCCTGTCACTTTCATGGCATGTTCTCACAACTTAATTGCTCTGTAAGAACCACACTGCATTAGATCTTGTATTGCAAAACTGATTATTCACTGGTGGATCACATTATACAGTTGCTTAATTTAATAAAATTATGTATACTTCAATGAAAGTTACAAAGCAAAGGACATGGTACAACACCTATGAAACTCAATGTCGGAAGTGAGTATTTATACAGTGCCAAGTCCAATTGCGATAGGGTGGACCGAGATTTTATGTTTTTCATGACATGAACAGACATTAATTTTCAGTAATACATAGCCTCAGTGTGAAATATGGACAAGACAGTGTAGCACGACTGTAGTTTAAAACATGATGGCATCTTCAATACCATGTAATATCACATGATTTATGGGTGACAACCTCATTCATCAGGGACATAGAACTATATAATTCTTCAGAAGGCAGGGAATGTTGGACATGCAGCTCTATAACAGTGTCATTTCGAAGTAAACCACTCAATTCTGGTGACCGCAGACTGTATGGACATAGAACATAATGTCATTATTTTGATTATGGCCTTAGGTCATTTTGGCCAAAAGTGGACGTGGTCGCAAAGTGACAGATATAACATGCACAAACACTGATTGCACACATTTCACCAGCTCACGTCATCACAGTGTGGAATGATATTACTGAATTGGACGTCTGATTATTTCCAAAATTCAATACATTTGAATCACTCATCATTCAGCGCTGCTGTGTGATCCTGTTATTGGCAATATCGTGTAGATATTAACATCCTATAGTCGAGATTTCTGTCATGTCTGTCTGAATGACAGGAACTGGAATGTGCGGGTTTTGTTCATTGAAGTGAGGTCATTCCATTCCAGGCTAGCCTCGATTCCCCAAACGCCTTCCAAAGAACCTTTGGGATTGATGGTGTGAGATTTTTTATAAGTCAGATGCCCTTCCTGTTGCCGAACCAACAGTGTTAAAGCAGTGAAGGTTCCGTCCCAACACGTCTTAATTCAGCCGTGAGTGCTCTTTCAGGTTATCTGGGAAAAGACTTTGTAGTCATCACCTTATTGGCCCATTGTTCTGTTTTTCTCAGGTGGTGGTGAAAAAAGTGTGATAACATACATGTATTTTTGACATAATACCAGTGACACGAATCAGATGGAGGAGATCCTATTGTGTGCGACACCATCACTCCAACTACTCAAACTGCACTTGTGCACCCCAGCAGATAATATGACACTGTTCTGTGGTTGTGTTGGAAAGCAGCTGTATAGCAGTGACCCTGATAGATGGCTTGATGATAAACTTATAAACATATAGCGAATTGCAGTGCTGGTGCTTGCTAACAAATGTGAATTGGAAATGTGTTTGACTGTCCAGTGAGAACATAAGTCATGTTAATGAACATGAGTTTTCCAATCCTACTTTTTAGTTTTGCTATATGTTACACCAGTAATTTATTTATTTTTTTTAGTTTCAAGCTAATGGTTTTTATTTTCATTTAAATGTTTTTTTTACAGTACTTAGTTTCCATTTTACTTTAGTTTATCAGAAATGAAAATTTTTAATTGTAGTTTGTCACCAAATTAGTCATATGTGGTTTAGTGTTTTTACATTGTTGATTGGATGACATCTGACTTCAAAAAGTCAGCTCCATCATTTCCCAGGGGGATCCCACAGTTGCCGCCTAACACAGAGTAACTGCAGAAAAGTTGGTAAGCTTAGATGAAGAATATTCTAATGAGTGGTGATGTTGTGGTATGCAGGTTTACGGTTGGAAGCCAGAACCATTCAGTGACGAGGCTCTTAATGATACCGACAATGAAATGGCACAACAAGCACATAAACTACTTGGTTCACGTCTCAACGACAGTTACATTGGAGTGACGTGTGAAGGAGAGGTTTGTTGTCACTTGCGTCAATGTACACACAAATGCACTCATGGACACAGATGAACCACAAAGCAGTTGTGCTGTGTGTTGCCATTATATAATTGAATATTGAACAACACTGGACAAACAACTGAGTGGGTGAGTAGGGTTTTTAGGTGCGATGCAGATATGCATATCGCGTACTAGCTACAGCAGCGTGGCTGGCTGGGTGTCTGTCACAGCCGGTATTGTATCAAAACGACTAAACCTATCATAAAACTTTTTTGACCGTCTGGTAGCCCCATCATAGAAGCATTCGGGACCCCTTGCACCGATACCAAATTCCAAGGGGAACCCATTCATCGGGGGGCGTTTAATACACGGGGTAGGAAAAATTGTCGATTTTCGACGCATATTGCCATTTGTCTCAGAAACGGTGCGAGATGGGCTGATGGTTACTATGGAACGTTAATAGGAAGTCGTGGGTGCCGGATCTAGTGGCATAATTTTTGATGACCTTGAGTGACCCCTAACCTGGGTTTCAAGGTCACTGGATACTTAAAAGTCGAATATCTCGCAGACGGTGCAAGAGTTTTCAATTGTACAAAGCACAGTTGTAGATCACTAGGGGCTCCATCGAAAACGTGAAAAAAATTTGGGGTCGTCGCTGAATTTTTTTTGCTAAAAGCGCTGGAAGGTGTTTTACACCAGTGATGGAAATTAAGCCTAACAGAGTTAGTCTTCATTGAAACTTCTACGCAGACATACTGCTTATCAGAGGAAGGTTTTGGCTACAACTATGGACGGTTAAAATGCTCAGAGAGCCACGCATCTCGTGAAAATACCTTGCTAAGATGTGGAAAAATTCAAAATGCCGCCGCCGTTTCGTCGATGGGTGGATGGACGGAGCTTATTTAGGCAGACGGCGCTGTGTTGGGCGTGTCCATAGTGTTGTTTACAATGCCTCGGCGGCGACACATGGAGCTGGTCAAATGCTTAGCAAAAAGTCGCAGCGGACCCAAAATGGTACCATGTTTGTTGACTTCGAATGACCGCTAAACGCATCGTGCCGGTTGTCAGCATCAGCTGAGTTTTTAGTTATTATGTCCCAATCGACACCGGTCATTTCAGTTGTGTACACTGGTACTGAAAATGTAATTAGAACAACAAACAAACTCTTTTAATGGCCCTTCATCCAGATTAACCTGGGTGATCTTGCACAAGAAACAGCTCACAGCGTCACTATCACTATTGCTGTTGCTTGAAAACACATAAAAACTCAAAAGACGAGATTAATGGATATAATGAAAAATACCAAAACAGACGCGAAATTGACCAAAACAGATATGTTTTCAGATTGTGGAAGAAAGTGAAGTTGTTGCTGTACTGGAGATGGTGACAAAAATGTAACACACTGCATGCTACTGAGCAAGAGTCAGTCTGCAGATGTCTGCAGTAGAGCTGGGCATTGGGCCAGGCTGCATTGGGCCACCCAACCCAGCCTGGCACTCGGGCCACGATCAGGTGTGGGCCACGCCATCATCCACTGGCCCACACTTCTGAAAATTGTGCAACACATAGTTTGATGTAATTGCATGTACAGTACGTCTTATACTCGATTATTCACAGAAGTTTGCATACGGTAATTCCACCTGCACATCACTAATACTGCATGCCACATAACTTCAACCTGCAACGAGTGTTGTCCACTGCCATCAAATTAATTTCAACAGCTGGCAATAGGAATAGGTCTTGGCAACACCATGACCACTGAAAAACTGACCTGATCATGTTCTAAGTTACATAATGCAAAAGTGTGTCTCATTTATGGTGAAAGACTGAAAGATAAACAACCATGTGACGCAGGTGATGGTGAAGGCAGAGTGCTAGAATGTGTTTCAAACAAGGATTGGGATAAAGTGAAACTTCCTGTTTGGAAATTAGGCCAGGGAGAGGATTTATTGATGCAGTTTTATTTGTATGGCAAATGACAGCATCTGTAAAACATTATGGAAAGAGAATGAACGTCACTATGTACTAACTTTTTGTGAAGTGACAACAAAATCTGCTAAATTCAGACTGCACAGGTTGAACAATTCAGTCACTGCTGAGACTAGTCCGCACATTCTAGTCCCATTTAACGGCCTGGCCTGTGCCCAACTATGGCCTGGCCCAGCCCGGTTCAATACAGCCTACATCAAAATATGTAAAACTCATTTGAATGCTGAAAAAAACTCTGCACCCTGGCACCCAACCTAGCCGCCAAGACTAAGCTGTTTTCAGATGAGATCAAGATATATGCTTGTTGGTATCAACAGTCTTGAACTGCTTCTTATGATTTTTGTCTATTGATTAGTGCAATAACTACTTAGTTCAATGTTGTTTGAAATTGATTGTTGTAAGTGGATGTGTGTATGCTCTGTGCAGAATGATGGTGATAAAGACAACATTATCAACACTACCTACTACCCAGACCTGGGATATTCATATGCATATTTTCCATACTACAACACAAAGGGTTACCTGGCACCTCTGGTGTTTGTTCAGTTTGAAGTGCGCCGTGGTGCACTGATTCAGGTCTGGTGCAAATTGTGGGTGAGCAATATCAAACACCACAAGAATGACAAAGCCGGAAGCACTCACTTTGAGTTGCTTGTCGACTAATTCATCACGATGGTCTTGTTGATGTGAGTGTGCTTGCATTTGCTCTGTCAGTCTTGTGTTTGCAGAGTACACAGTCTTTAACTGATAGGAAATATGCACAGCAGTTTATGTTCTACATCACATCATCAAATTTGCACATATTTTGCTTATTCAGCAGTGAAATTTCATCATTTTGACTGTGACTGGTGTGTAGACGGGCTGTCTGATTGGACTGTTAGTCATGTACTGTGCCATGTTGTTTCTGATTTTTCACTGTGGTTGAGTGAATTGAAAACTGAGAAAATAGTGGATGGGAGGGGCATGATTTTCTGTGGCTTGTTGAATTTCACGGTGCTGCCACAGAATTTAGCTGAACTTGCATCAGATTTAATGTGCTTAGAGAGTGATCTGTGGAATGTGCATGTCGTGCATATACCACAAGGTAAATGCCATAGCACAGATGACATGATGATGATAAATTTTGCAGTTAATCTGTGAAATACAGCCAGAATCTCGGCTCTGAACTGAGTCTCTGCATCATTCATACATACTATGTATTGGTTAATTGACCAATACACAGACCGTGCCAAACCAGTCAGTCAAGTTGGTTATGAATCAAGCTCAGTTCTCAGCACATGCACAGTGCTCTGGGAAATACCAAGCCATGCTGCCAGATATTCACTTTGCTGCAGAAAATCATGCACCCTGGTTATACACTGTGTTCCGATAAAAAAGACCCATTATGTTTGTTGTAAGTAAGTAAATGTCGATATGTAAACCTCTAAGGCACTGTATTTAATAAATGTTAAAAACTGTCAGTTTAAAATTTACTGTAAGGGCGACAGTCATAGCTCTAAAACTGCAAATATCATATTGCCAGTACTCGTGATAAAAGAAAGGTGAACGCCCTTACATGTGCAAGCGAAATGGTATTCAAATTCAACTGCATTATGTTGGTTGAAACAAATTTGAATACTATATTTTGCTTGTCCCTGACGCCGATGCAGTTGCCGCTGGTGACGGCACTGGCTTGGAAGTTGTCGTAGCCACGTTTGTCCCCATCTGCTGCTCTCCAGCCAACATTGTCATGGTATGACCCTGCAGGCTGCTTGCCAACATCCAGAGGCAAAGACTAAAACTAGCCTTGCACTGGAGCCCACCAGCATGGCCAGGGGTCAAAGTCCACTCCACCAGCAACTTCAAAATGCAACAGAACGAGAGATAAAAATGCAGTGTTGACTCCACAAAAAAAAGAAAAACCAGTCACGCCATCAGAAGCAGTAATTACCAGTCTCCATCCAAGGCAACAGTGCACAGAAAATCGGCAGTAAACCCCACCCAGTAAACACCTTTGAAGCCCAGTGACGCGAAACACGTTAAGAAATGCCCGAAGTGAATGACTAAGGCCCTCTTGTATCTTCATTAATTATGAACCAAACGTAACATTTTTCAAATGCAACATGTTGACATCTGACTAATTTCATCAGGAGGATGCATCTTTGAAGCATACCTTGAGTGTAAATTGTGAATATTTGGACTGTTAGCACAGTGTTTCCTTGCTGCTCTGTTGTATTAAAAGGTTACTGAGGAAGATTTCTGCCAAAATTCATACAGACTGGAACACATTTAGTTGTTTAAGACAATGTAGGAAAAAATAAGGGGTACTTTTTTATTGGAACACAGTATATAATATACTGAGCAGTAACAGTAGATTTTGTTCTCGTGTACTCTTCAGCAGGATATACAGTGTACGTGTAATAGGACTGCCCAAGTAACGGCACTCGACTTGCTTGAACAGAACTCGAGTACTCTGTGAATGGAGTATAATTCTGTAATTAAATTTTTGAATTGCGTATTGCATTGCAAATTTCAAAATTTATTTGCAAGTGTAATTAAGACATTATTTTGATGCCAAGTTTGTACAGTACTGTATTAGTGTTGCCTATGGTGTGATTTAGTCGGTGAACAAACCTTGTTGGTCCTTGTGTCAGTCTGCATAATGCCTGTTGAATGCTCGATTGCTATAGGTAATATGCATAATTCCATCATTTTTGTTGCATCATAAACTTCCAGTTTTGTGGCAAATGCTCGTGTAGGTGCTTTGCAAGTAACAAATTCTTGGATGTGAAGTGCTTCTTTGTATTAGTGTTGTTATGGTTAATAAAATTAGTCACTTATTGAAAATGCCTTCAACAATTGTGTAATGCTAAATATATTTGATCTTTTAGTGTTTTGACACTGTTGGTGGCAGGGGCGGCGGCACGTTTTGAAAACTGCTGTGGCCAGTTCCAGCAACTACATTGGCCCAAATGGCATTCCATTATGCATGCGTCATGACGACGGATAAGTGCTGGGAAATAAGTCTGTGTTTTCCCACAATTGAAAATCACTTAGTTCTACAAAGACAACAAGTGAAATGAAGTGCATTGTGTTTAGAATCTATCGATCATAATGCCGTATTAATGATTAATTGTTAATTTCAGACAGAAAAACTGAAACTGCCAAAATAGTGTTCTGGAAAAATGCTATGGGGATGGCCATAGTGGTGATACCTGTGGCGCCACCACTGTTTGGTGGATGACGTGAAGAGCATTTGTCCTGTAAAAGAATTCTCGCACTGGCAAGCTCCAAAGGTTCTTAATAGAAGACCTCTGGGGATCCGGCATAACTTGGGAGTAATCTCGGAAAAAAATGCCAAATTTGATATTTTAGGTTTGTTTGTCGTGATCGTATGTTGCATTGAGTAGCACACAAAATAGTTTGCATTAAAAAAATTAAACAAAAATAGCTATTGTAGCTATTTTCCTGGAACCAGTGGACCCTTTTGCTATTACGTGATTAAAATTAATTTTTAAAATAATCAACATTTTTAATCTGTGCCAACTGCTGTTTGCACAGCCAGTGAGAGTTGTAATGATGTGGATACGAAGTTATGATGTAAAGAACGTGTTTACTGAGCTTTTATCTCAGTGCTTTGTACTTCTACTGTTTCAGATATGTAATCATTTGTGATTATTGCGTGTGATTGATTTTTGATTACAACCTGTACCTAGTTTGCTGTGGACATCTGACGTAGACACTGCTCTACTAGAACATTTTCACGTAACAATTATGTTGCATTAGAATTTTAGCAGTAGGCTAGTTTTGTACTGTTTTCATGTTTCTGCAAGTGTGTGACACTTCAAGACTACATACTAGAATTCTAATTGGGTGTTACATCTGATGTTAGCATTATGTCGAATGATGAGATCAGCTGATGCTTTCTGACAGTGCATTAACATTCCTGACTGTTGTGCAGTAGTTTAGTTCTCTGCGTGCCACGTCAGTGTTGGCCGTGAATGAACGTATCAGTAACTAAGTTACACATCGCTTGCCAGTTGCTGCATCTGTCAATGTCTGTGCATGGCAAGTGTACACACACACACATACAGCCTGTAACAATTGAATCGTGTCTTTCGTAAGTACGTACAGGCATTTACTTTCTGCATTGTCAGTTTCAGATACCTCATTCTTCCTCTCTGCTACTAACTGAGCAAATTCCGGTTTCACATTGGGCTCTCTCAGCTTCCATACGTTCAGCTTTGATGTGTGCATTCTTTTTCTTCCTCAGTGCACAATTAATGACGATATCCCCCACAAGTAACCGATGATGTGATAACACACTCTTCGCCAGCAATTTACATTCTTTTTATAATTCGTCGGTTCCCCATGCGGGCTCCGGTTAATAATGTTTCGGCTAACTTGTTATGGTAAATGTTCAAAATTTCTTCCTGTGGCTTGCATGCAGGCATGGAGACGTCTGCGCCACTGGTCAATGCCTGTCAATATCATTGTTCCACTCCAACTCGCAAGCCTGTGCTTTTTCTGGTACTCACTGCTCAAAATTTTGTAATGAAGTGTATTGAGGTCAGGGCTGTTCGGTGGCTAGAAATCTGGAAATTCATACGGGTCTCTTAAATTATTGCACTTTAGCAACAAATGATTAAGACACAACTTGCGGAAAAGATAACGACTAGCAGAATCTACCCAAAGTGGTAACGTGATATTGCAACGAATATAACCATATCACTTCAGATGTCTGAATATATCAATAATCCTGTTTATAAGCTCCTGACTGACAATCTGCAACTGGTGTTAATTAGATCAATTTTTGAACACCAAAATTTCAAGACGTGTTTAAGGTGTGATGGGATCTTTAATAATCGGTGCTTTACACAGTCACTGCTGAGACCGATAAAGAATTTTGAAAATAGGTCAACATCTGCCGAAGTTACGGGCAAGAATCAAGTGTAATGTTTGTTGACTCGTGCTTGCAGGAGGTCCCATCACTGAGATGGGGGCGTGCCTGACCCACTACAAACGCTCCTTGCCCACGTGTGTTACCGTACCAACTGTACCAAATTTCGTCACTGTAGGTCAAACCGTTTGGGCGTACGTAGGACGGTCCCAAAAAATTTGGAGATGCTGAGCCCCACTCCTTGGGATGGGGCATGGTTGCCCCCTAAATCACGCTACTGACCCACGTGTTTCCACACCAAATTTCGTCCCTGTATGTCAAGTCGTTTCAGCCTAGGTAGGGGTGCCAAAAAATTTGGCGATGCCGGGGCTGGGATGGAGACGTCGCTGACCCCCTAAAAACGCCACTCCTCACGTGTTTCTGTACCAAATTTCATGGCTGTAGGTCAAACTGTTTAGGCGTACATAAAGGGTCCGAAAAATTTGGGGAATGCTGGGGACCATCCCCTTTGGATTTCGGTGTTGCTGACCCCTAGAAATATGCTCATCTCCACCCGTGTTATCTTGCCAAATTCGGTCGTTCTAGGTCAAACCATATATGAGCATAATTACAGAGATCTGCCAGAAAATGTTGACCCCTCGCGCTCCACCTTTCAAGGTCACTCGAGGTCAGTGGAAGTGATACACATCAATCGGCTGTCTGATTTCCCATTAGTGTTCCATAGTAACTATAGCCCTATCTCGTACCATTTCCGTGATAAATGGCAATATTTTCCCTTCCTCTTGTATTTAACGACCCCACTGAGGGGTTCCCTTAGAATTTTGTAATGTCAAAAAAAGTTTGACGACATGTCCGTTAGTTTTGCCACAGGACCGGCATTGGAGAGACAGAAGACAGACGGAAGACAAACAGAATCGCGCTGTACATGCATAGGCATGCTGACGCGTGATAAAAACGGACAATTCTGCAAATCACTGACACAGGCAGCAGCATTCGAACAGCCGCCAGCCAGTAATATCAGTTCATCTTGCCTACACAGATACACCCAGTCACTGGACACACAGTCGCATGATTCGCATGAGGTCAGTCGGTATACTGAGTAGTACTGGATCAATTATTAGGCTGCGAGGTGAGAGTCGTCGTGTCTAGACTGGCACGTGCTAGGCTGTCCGTAGGTGATGCCACTGTCACTACCACTAGTTTAGCAGCAGCAGCAGGCGCCGTGCTGCTGCTGGCTGCTGGTGTCATCATCCTCATCACCGTGGCACTGGCACTGTCTGTTGACGTCACACTGCCCAGGCTGGCACCTCGCTGTTGGCCTGTCACTGATGTCACTGCTAGACCAGCATCAGCAGCAGCTGGCGTGTAGACGGATGGCGGCGGCTGTGTCAGTAGCACGTACTTCTGACTGGTGACTGGTCTGTGTACAAACGCAGCAGCTCGCTGTGTCGGCCCGGCTGACACTGCTGCCGACAGTGTTGCCACGTGGCCGGCCTTCGCCTACACACACAGTCACAAGTCATACACAGTCACAGTGCACTATCAAACTGCACTCAGCACGTCCCGTCTCACTCACTCAGTGACTGAGTTGGGTTTCACGTCCAGATCACACACTAAAGGTTATTTCTCAGAAATCGTTCCATTCAATCAACCAGACCAACCCAAACCAAAATAACCAGAACCACCAACAGACAAGATAAGAAAAGAAAATTAACTAACACAAATTAGCCCAAGTGAAAAACAAAATTACTCGTTAAGGGATAAAGCAAAGCACGGACAGAGCCTGGTTTATGGTAGTCGCCTTCTGCTGCATCAGGCCAGGAGATGGATTGTGCATATTCTGATCCTTGGCATCCACATCACACAGGGAAACAAATAGCAACTGTAGCTGTTGCTGTTACACCCCTAAACCCTGTACAGATATGCCAATGTCTTGGCCAATAAATATTTTGCAGGACAATTTGCTTGAATTTTTCTGAATCTATCAAAGTACTGTGTTGTTGTCTGTTCACGATGCTGAATAAGGACAAACTTCAGACAATGCATTGTGCAGGATGATTTGTTTCAGTGTCAATGTTACATGCTAAAACACGTCAGAAGATGCAGATAACGTTGGATAAAGCCCTGGATTAGCATATCCGCGGTGGATATCAAAGTATTCATCGCGCGTCAGCATGCACTAGCATAGTTACAATGAGTTTCATAAAAACATCACATGTTTTGCATGGTCACTGTTCTAGTTTTTGCAAACTAAGCACAGTTACGAAATTCTAATCAGGAAGGACCTGTAACTCAGGTGGACTCAGAAAAATCACAATTTTCAGCCTGAAAACACTTCTCAAGAGTAGACAACCCTTTATAATCATCATCACCCGACAAAAACTGCATATTTAATAGGAAACCAGGGGTCTGGGATTCCAAGTATGTGGTTATTTTATACCCATCACCTATTGTTCACGTGGTAGTGTGCATGTGCATTGTGAATTACCATTAAACATACCTATGCCAACACCATTTGACACAGAGCAACCAAATTTGGCACGGTAACACGGGTCAGATACAATCCCTGTCCCAACTGGCTGTTGGCTGTGTGACACAGCAGGATTTCTTAACATGCTGGATGCCATCAGGGTCACAACTAAACTTTAATATTCATGGAGACTTGTGGAGGAAAGAACTGGAATAGAACTGCTGTAAGCAGTGACGTAAATAATATCAAATTCTTAAGATCAAGACCAAGACTACCAATGACACTTGGCAGATTTAACTTTTATGTAA
>Ga0049107_10000358_pt1 | contig 13185 bp, 3 predicted proteins | sample WorMetilPIANOSA1_FD_61187 | JGI IMG/M metagenome (GOLD analysis project Ga0049107, IMG submission 61187) | Marine gutless worms symbiont microbial communities from Max Planck institute for Marine Microbiology, Germany - Olavius ilvae PIANOSA.1 | ecosystem: Host-associated > Annelida > Digestive...
GTGGTCTGTTGACCACTGGACTTCATCATCGCACGACAGCCGTCGAACAGCAGGATAACCTGGTCGGTTCACAACGACCTATGACTGCAAGTCAGTCGCATGAACACCGGACCAGGCAAGCATCTATTGCTTTCGGTGAAGGTTATCACGGACAAGCAGGCTGGCTCCATGACAACATGGATTATCTATCAGCCAAGGAAGGTTACAGTCAGGATATGGCCGTCGAACAGCAGGACAACCTTGTCGCTCCATGTCGACCCACGGCTACAAGCATGCCGTCTGGTTACTGGGCTACACAAGCGTCTGTCACTGTCTGTCAAGGCCATGATGAACGGTATATCACGTCAAATCGCAGTACAAGCACGACAGGCAACGTCGGCTTCTGCAGCTCTGACGGAATTCAAACTTTGTCGACCTCAGGGTCGGCTGGCGCCCAATCAACGAGCACGAACGATGCAAGCAGGACTATGGAAATGGATTTAAAGTCTGCGGCACACGACAGCGGATCAGGATATGATGACATGACCGGTTCTTCGGAGCCGGGATCTGCGACCCTGGGAGGAGAGACAGGTTACAACGAGGCGATCGGCATTGCATCTCCAGTGACTGACTTAATTGAGCAACGGTCAGGACCGCCATCTACTGCGACTGTATCTGGCGAGAGCTCTGCAGGCCCATCCTGCTACGCGAACTTGTCTCGTCCGAAAGCGGTGGGAATCGGTCAGCAGGACGGCATGCATGGCCGCAGCATTGAGGAGGAACTCACCGTCTGCAGACCGAGACGCACCGACCGCTTCAATGGCGCCCAACGTGGGGCCTTGTTTACGTCATCAGGAGTCACACCGAGTGCTGAAAGAGGTGAAAAAGTGTTCACGGCAATTTGTGATGACCCACGAGTCATGAAAGTCGACTATGGCCTGGATATGGAGTTCGAAGCGTCTGGAACTGACCATATGGATCACCGCTTCAATGGCAAACCTCGTGAAGCTTACAACTCGCCTGTTAGCTTCACAGGGAGCATCACTAGTGATGGGCAACGTCATGGAGTTCCTGATGAAAGAAATAGTATGGAGCAGCGTCAGGCACAAAACGTCATTGTCATGGAAAATAGACAAGCAGCAACCGCCACGTCGACGCCAAGGCCATCAGCGCACTCTCTGGACAGCACTGTAAGCGCACCTGCGGTGCGGAGCAGTGAAGCTGCAGTGGTGACAGTTTCAAGGAGTGTAACGGCCACGGTGTCGAGGGGCAACGGCTGCAACGTCTATGGGGAGAAACCAGACAAGTGCATTTCATCAGAACAGGAAAGCAGCGAGGTAACCTTCAACCCGAGAGTGAAGCGACCTCAGTTGGACAGTAATCGTCGATACAAAGTTACAGCAGCAGAAAGTAATGACTCTGCCGACAAACTACCTCTTGCCACTGACGATCAGCACAGTCATCGACGTCACGGCAACAGCTCGGCAACCCTGTCTGTCAGCTCAAGTGAATCTGATGACGGCATTGGTCGTATGTCCTCAGAAAGAGCACAGCAGGACCAGCTGGAACCAGCAACGTCGAGAGAACGTTGGTTGTCGCCAAAGCAGGTTAACGGCGTCAACACTGAAAGGTCAAACATGGAGAGAAACCGAACAAGTGAATCTGCTCAGGCTAACCCTGCGCAAGACCAGGATCATCATGAGTCGAACAGAGCTGCTTACAGGCGTCGTTGGCAGCAGCTCGGAGAAAGGCACGTCAGAGAGAGAAGAGAACGACTACGCGGCGTCACAGGGTCATTGGGTGATACGTCACCCAAGGTTGCTCGGCCTTCTGCTGACGCGCGTCGAAGTGTGGATACAGATACGGCAGTTATTCAAGGCGCAACTCGAGACGGCGGCCTTGCACACATGAATGAACGTTTGGAGGCGGCTATGGACATTGGCTCTGACGAGTGTGATCCTTCGTCAGAGCGCTTCACTGACAAAGGACGTGGAGGTGCTCGATCTCCGGAGCAGCGCATACGTGTCGCTGCAACGTCAGGCACCGGAGCTGAGAGGTCACGTGACGTCAGAGGAGTCAGTCCGGTCTTTGACAGTTCAGGGTACAGGAGAATGAGACATGATGATGGTCGAGGTGTAAACTCGCGCGCACCGCGTTGTCTGGATTTTGATCTGGCCGGCAACATCCCTGCTGAGAGATCAGTTACCAGGCATGACGGCTCTGCAGCGAGGCATGTTGGCAAGAAGAGAGTGCAACTCGATGATGAAGTACAAGTTTTGATGTCACCATCACGACGTCAGGCTGTGAGGATGGAACCGAGCAGTGACTCTGAAGACGAGGTTTTGTTCTCAACTCAGCCTTGTAACCGGAAACAGCCGTCTCGCGTCCACCGACGTCGAGGTCAGGCCACGTCATCGTCAGAGTCTGAGGACCCACACATTGACAGGAAGCAGAAAATTTGTTCTGTAGTCAAGGTGGCGTCCTCTGCTGATAACCGTTACAAAACATTGTCCACTGGCCAAGAGCCTGACAATGAAGGACATCATTGCCGCGAACGTCATGGAAAGAGCAAGGAACAGCAAGTTCCGTCTTCCCATGACCGGCACAGTCAGAGAGCGTCTGTCAAAAATGAGAGTGATGTGGTGGATGAACGACAACGAGATGGCAGTCGATCGCCGGTCCGTCATCGCCAGACCCGGAGAGAAACCGTGCAAGAGGGTTCGGACGATGACTCGGACGGCAACGACCATGGTCATCGACAGTCGAAATCTCGTCATGAGGCAAGAGTTATGCATCATGACAACGACATGGAGCAGCTGGGAGCACAGTTTCTCGAGTTTCTCAAACTCAGGAGCTCACCCAAGTCCTCGACTCCACGTGACAAGGACAAGAGTGATAAAGATAAGCGATGTGGTCAAGATGCTGATGAGTCGGGTGAGAGACGTCAGCGGCAGTCACGTCGACGCAGTGACAGCTCTGACGACGAGCATAGAAAGAAACGCCCACCTCGCAAGCGCGATGAGTCATCTGGATCGAGGAAAGATCGTAATTATGACAAGTCGGGTGGAAAGAAACCGGACAAGTCACCGGATGACAATCATGATGACGGCAAAAGCAGGAAAGCAACGGCAAGGAAGAAACTGCTCGACAGCGAGTCGGACAGCAACACCCCTTCGCCTGTTCGCAAGTCGCAACTGAAGATGGAAAAGTATGACGGCAAGTCATGTGTGGAAACTTTTCTCTTTAAGTTCGACACCTGTGCTGATTACAATAAATGGAATGCAAGAGACAAAGCAGCTCACCTCAAGACGTCACTCACTGGGGGAGCTGGTCTGCTACTTTGGGAAATGCACAACGCAAGCTATGAGGACATCGCTGAGAAACTACGTCGTCGCTACGGCTCAAGGGAGCAACAGGAAAAGTTCAGAACGGAACTTAAGTATCGTCGACGCAAGCCTGGCGAAAGTCTTCAGGAACTGGCTCAGGATGTCGAGAGAATCACAGTGCTGGCATATCCTGCAGCTGATGCAGCGATGAGAGACGTCCTCGGTAAAGACGCCTTTATCGACTCACTGAACAGCCCCGAACTAGAATACAAGGTCCGAGAACGTGAACCTTCGACCTTCGGCGCAGCAGTTACAACGGCGATGAAGCTCGAAGTGCTGCATAAGTCGCTGGAGTTCAATAAGGAGTCACAAAGGACAAAATTTGCCAAGGGAGCGCAAGTTGACAACAGTCGTGGCAGCTTCAGGCAACAGAACAAGAACAAGGGACAAGGCAACGTCCCACGGGTCAACGATGGTCAAGAACCGAGCGGTAATCTGCCATTGGAACTACAACCTCAGAGGGCTGCACCGGCAATGTCTGAGTGTCGTCAGAGCATGATGGAGCAGCAGCCACCACAGCCTGCGACACCCATCGACGCCAGGAGTGCAAGCATTCTGAGTGATGTCACGGCAGTCCTCAAGGACATCAAGCATGAGATGGCATCCTTGAGGAGTCAGACAACAACACCGGTGCCTCGGCCCGCATCACCAAGTCGGTTCTCAGCGGTGAACACGTGGAGCAGCTACTCTCCATCACCAGTGCCGATGAGTGACAGCGGCACAGCACCACCGGCGGCATTTCAACCTTGGAACAGACAGAGTTCCGACGTCGCACCTCCGAGGCCTCCTCCGACATGTTATGGTTGTCACGAGGTCGGCCACTTTAGGAGAGACTGTCCGAACAACCCTGCATCAAGGTCTACTCCACAGAGCGACCGACGGCAGTCGGCACCGGCTCACGTTCGTGGAGCAGTGAGAAAAGACTTAATAACAGCAAGCAATTACCTGCGAGTGCTCATAAACGGCAAAATCCATCTTTGCTTGTTGGATACCGGCTGTGAGGTCACACTTATCCCGGCGAAGTTGGTCAACGTCGATGACATAACAGAGGACTCGCAACCGCTCTTAGCAGCAAATGGCACCAGGATTCCGGTCATGGGATCGACGACACTGGATGCACACGTCGGCACAAGACGGATTAGCATCCAAGGACTCGTCTCTCGCCATGTCACGGATATTATGCTCGGTGTCGATTGGCTAAAAGAGCACGGTGCGATGTGGGACTTCGTAGCTGATGAAGTTGTTATCGCTGACAAGGCATTTCGACTTGTGTCGAGGAAGGATAAGCGCAAGTGGTGCAGGAGAGTCACAATCGCTGATGATAGCATCATACCGCCGAGATCACAATTGGATCTCAAGGCCAACGTTCAAGTCACGGCTCCTCAGCCGGAAAATGACGATCGAGCATGGGCGACAGAACCCAGGCAGCTACGGCAAGGAGTTCTGGTCGCCAGGACCATGCTACCTGACAAAGTCGGTCAGCTACCCGTCAGAGTGGTCAATATGACCCACAAACCTGTCAAACTGGTCAAAGACTTGGTGCTCAGTAACTTGGAGCAAGTCTCACCAATGGACAAACAGAGTCATGCACAGTCACCACCGGAGGACGACGTTAAGGACATCATCGAAGGGATGATCTCCAACGTTGATGCCTCGGTTACTGGAGAAGTCAAGGACAAGCTGCGAGAAGTGCTGTATAAGCATTCGGCAGTATTCTCCAAAAATGAATGGGATCTCGGCTGGACTGATATTGTAACGCATGATATCGACACAGCTGATGCGAGGCCCATCCGCCAGCCTTTACGTCGCTATCCACCAGCACATCAGGAGGCAATTGACCAGCAAGTCTCGGACATGCTGCGGCAGAAAGTTATCGAACCTGCGAACAGTCCATGGGCATCGAATGTGGTTCTCGCCAAGAAAAAGGACGGGACACTCCGATGCTGCATCGACTACAGGCAACTCAACGAAGTCACAAGAAAGGATGCCTACCCATTACCGCGTACAGACGCATGCCTGGACGCCATGGCTGGCTCTGGCATTTTCTCGACGTTTGACCTGAGATCTGGATTCCATCAAGTCGCAATGGACCATCGTGATGCTGACAAAACTGCATTCAGAACACGGCGTGGCATTTTTCGCTTTAGAACAATGCCATTCGGCCTGTGTAATGCAACAGCATCGTTCCAGCGGCTCATGGACCTTGTTCTCTGTGGGCTGAACCTCGAGATCTGTCTCGCGTACCTGGATGACGTCATCCTGTTCTCGAGGACCCCAGAGGAACATCTGGAACGTCTGGATCTTGTTCTTCAACGTCTTGAAGACGCCAATCTTAAGCTCAAACCGAGCAAGTGTTGTTTGATGCAGTCAAGAGTGACATTTCTGGGACATATTGTCAGTGGTGAAGGTCTGGCTACGGACCCGGAGAAAATCCAGTTAGTCAAGGACTGGCCAACTCCGGCAACGCTCCGTCACGTCAGAGGCTTCCTCGGCCTGACTGGATATTACAGAAAGTTTATCAAGGACTATGCCAGGATCGCGACTCCGTTAACAACTCTAATGAAGAAGGACCACCGTTTCGTTTGGACTCAGGACTGTCAAGCGGCTTTCGACACGCTGAAACAGGCATTGCTGTCACCGCCAGTCCTCACGCTTCCAAACGACGTGGATACCTTCATTTTGGATACGGATGCTGCGGAGGACAGTATCGGATGTGTTCTGTCTCAGCTGCAGGAAGGACAGGAGCGAGTTGTCGCTTATGCTGGGAGAACACTCAACCGTAATGAGTTGAACTACTGTGTCACAAGAAAAGAGCTACTAGCCATTGTGCATTTCACGAAGCACTTTCGTCAGTATCTTCTTGGACGCAAGTTTATCATTCGCACGGATCATGCTGCGTTGTCATGGTTACAGAAAACACCCGAGCCAATCGGGCAGAATGCAAGATGGCTGGAACTGCTCGGTGAATATGATTTCACCATCAAGCACAGAGCTGGCAAGTCTCACGGAAATGCAGACTCCATCTCGCGTCATCCGTGCTTGAACAAGCCATCTTGCACAGCATGTCATGTTAACAGTGTCGTTCGCGTGACTGGACAGGAGAGTGATGAAGCACAACCCAGCACGAGCCAAGCGTCAGGTTCTGAAGCAGTCGATAATGACGGCTCTCAAGGCAATGACGGCATTGACACGGCTGGTGGTCAGAGTCAAGGAGTCGATGACGAGGTTGAAGATGGTCATTTGGATGTTGAGTCGAGTCAAAAGCAAGATTCGCGGCCAGCAAATGAGCCAGATCAAGTCAGTTGGACTGCACCAGATCTGGCGGCCGCCCAGCTTGCGGACAAGGATGTTGGGTTCATCTTGTCGCTTCGTAGCCGTGATGGAGTGAAACCAGGCTGGAAGCAAGTTGAGCTTCAGTCGTCGGAAGCGAAGTCGTTATGGCATGAGTGGGACAGATTACAGATCATTGATGGCGTGCTTCACAGGAAATGGACAGCCATTGATGGATCACCGGATGTTATGCAAATTGTCGCTCCAAAGAGCCATCGGGCAAACTGCATCGATATGGCTCACACTGGAATGACAGGTGGACATCTTGGACGCTCGAAAACGGAGGAGCAGGTCAGGCGACGTGCATACTGGCCAGGATGGAGAACTCAAATAGCAGCACAGCTCAAGAAGTGTGATAACTGTGCTCAGTATCACCGAGGCAAAACACCGAGGCAAACACCGTTACAGCCTTTCGGTGCTGGAGAACCTTTCGAGTTGGTGGCAATTGACATCACTGGAAAACATCCGAGATCCTCTCGAGGCAATGAGTATATTGTCACAATCACGGATGTATACTCTAAGTGGAGTGAGGCTTACGCTGCGAGAACACATACAGCGCCTGTCATCGCCAAACTGTTGGTCGACAACTTCTTCAGCAGATTTGGCATGCCGAAGCGCTTGGTCTCTGACCAAGGTCCGGAATTTGAGTCACAGCTCTTCCAGGAGCTTTGCAGGCACATGGGCATCGAGAAGGTCCGTACGAGTCCTTACAAGCCTTCGACAAACGGCTGTGTGGAGCGATTCCACAGGACTCTCAACTCCATGCTCGGCAAAGTTGTGCAAGCAAACCAGCGTGACTGGGATGACAGACTCCAACCTGTCATGGCAGCTTACAGAGCAGCGAAACACGAATCGACTGGTTTCTCACCCAATTACCTCGTTTTTGGTCATGAGAACAGGGCACCCATCGATATCGTACTCGGAGAAGTTGCTGGAGAACGAGAGCACTATCTGAGTGAGGACGATTATGTCGCAGCAACACAGCAACGGCTCCGAGATGCTCACCAGTTGGCTAGAGAACACCTGAACGCAGCTGCTGAGCGCCGGAAAGATGACTATGATATCAAGGTCAAGAAGGCGACCTTTGATGTTGGCGATTCAGTCTGGTATTTCTACCCACGACGGTACACTCAAAAGTCACCAAAGTGGGCCAAGAATTACACCGGACCGTTTAAGGTGGTGAAGGTGATCGGACCGTGTGACTATGTTATCCAGAAGTCAAAGAGAGCGAAGCCACAAGTGGTGCACGGCGACAAGCTAAAGCGGCACTATGGTGAACCTCTGCCTGAATGGAATCTGGAACAGCCTGTGAATCGACAGCCGCAGGTGAACTCGGAGGAAACTCAAGTGAAGGCTACGGCGCCGAAGCCGTCGCCTCCGAAAAAGCGAGTCCGTTTCCAGAGCAGCGCGAACTGTAAAACCTTTGATAATCGGGAACCTGTCCGTGACTTACCAAGATTTCGAGGGATTCCAGTTTGGCTGAATGACTACCGTCTCTACTAGACGTTGAGTCATCGGGTACAGACGACGTGTTGGATACCGTCGAAGGAGACACTGAAGCTGCTCCTTCCCTCTGAGCTTCCGGGTGTGTGCAAGTCAGCAACACCCGTCGTTGGGTACAGACGGCGAACTGGACAACGCCGGAGAAGACAGCGAAGCACCTTCTCCCCTCTGAGCTTCCGGGAGCGCGAGAACCAGCGGCTTCCGTTATGTAGTGAACGGTTTGGGCGTAATGTCTGCGAGGTCGTCATTGAGCAGTTTAAGGAACAACGGAGCCACCTACAGCATCATTGTATGGGAAAAGCACGACGACAGAGGCAGAACCTTAGTCCATGAGAGGATTCACATTAATGCTACTCGAAGTCTGCTGCCGGACTTTGAGAGGAACAAACGCTACTGGGACTCGCGACCCCAGAGGATATTAACTCAGCACTACACAAATGCTACTCATGTCCAAAAAGTTCTGCTTACGAGTCGTACACCTTCCCTGATGGATGTGTGTACAAGGGCTGCCCTTGATCCACTACTCTATTGAACGACGACTGAAGGACAACGAGGGAGAGGGTATCATCTGAAGGACAAGGAGACACGGAGGACCATACGGCGACGCCGAGTCGCATATTTGGCCCTCCTTTCCTATGAGTTGTGAATTGGATCTGAACCTTCGCAGTCTGACGGGAGACGTCACCTCGGCAACCTCGTGACGGACCCCTCTCTGGCCAGCAAACGGATTACCATCCGGAGCTGACAGCCAGCCACTGCAAGCCAGGAGACATTTCCGGCTTACACCTGTAACTTGGAACGCTGAACTTATGCACGAGAAGTGACTCTGAGCCATGTTCTGTGTGCTTCAGGTTCCTCTACAGGATGAACAGGGGCAGAGCAAGGTTCGTTCGTCGGCACACTTGCCGTAGTCGCTCCGGAGAACGCGCAAGGCGGGAGTCGACGTCTACTACACGAGCAACGAAAAGGGACAGACCGAGAGCTGATCGGTCAACCCTGTCACCTCGCATCCGTCATTTCGCACGCCAACTGGAACATTGTCACTCAGCAAGTTCTACCGCCTGGAACGAGAATCCTGGCGGAGCAACTACTGAACCGACAGCGCAGCCAGTCATGAGCAATGCGGACGTGGCAGAACCTTCTACGCCACCTCTGTCGAGAGAGTGTCGAGAGCAGTCTGCTACAGTCGCCAGGAGGACAGCGTCACATCCTCCTGGCATTGACAACCGCAGGAGAGTATGCGAGGCCTGTGGTGAGATTATCTACACCAGAAATTGGACAAGACATATACGGAGATGTCATGCCGGTGCTGTGATGGAGCAACCCGGCGGCACTGTTGGCGAGATGGAGCCAGGCCTTGTCGCCACAGCAAAGCAAGGGAGCAATCGTCCCTCGCGCGTGGACATGGTCAGCGCCAGGTCGAGAATTCGGCGCTGTGTCAACTTGGTCTACCCTCTACAGTGTCTTAACGTGCCTCTCAGCGTGCAGCTGTCATGCGCAAAGCAACGTTGGTCGGGATGTCGAGTCATGATCGCTGGACCTGTGTCACCTCAGTCAGTGCTCTCATGTCCAAAATGAGGAGCGAGATGAGCATGGCCAGACCACTCATAGAATCTCGGCATTTCACTAGACCGCGGTCGTTATCAAGTCATCTGGGTCAGGACGTCGTCTCTGACGTCGACGAGCACCTCCAGGCAGGAGCTGATGCTCATACAGAAACAATGTCACTCTCCAGTACAATGGAACACGGAGAGCTTGGTCAGTCAGCCGTTCCAAGGACTGATCCACCCCAGCCATCAGGAGCAGGGGTTGAGATGAACCTGCTGGGCTCTGATGCCACCATCGCGAGAAACAGAGTTATCCCGATGGACGTTTTGAAACAACGCTACTTGATCAAGCAGGCAACGAAGCCGCCTGCGGGGCAGCCGGCCTCCTGCACGTTCTCGGAGGCCCGGCTGGCCAAAGACACTCACAGTGTCAACACTTCGGAGCAGCAGTCTGCTGCCAATGTATCTGTTACGTCACCTGCCGTCACTGCCGCCTTAGTGTCGAACCAACCGACACAGTCGCCTGTCACAATAGTGCAGCACACCCCTGAGCCGGATCTTGGCGCATCCCAGCACCACCACGGAGCAAGGCGTGGCCGACTAAGCCCGCCTCTATTACCCAGACGTACCAGATCAAGAACACCGATCAGAGAGCGCCTCGGCTACCAATGCCGCAATGGTCGCTCGATGTATCGCTCGCGCTCACAAAGGCGCTTTGAACACCGTATTGTGCCGAGACCCAGCCCGGGTCGACGCCGATCACTGGAGCGTGGTCACGCTGACCAGAGACGCTCATCACGTTATGACAGAGATACAGAGCCCATACCTGATGTCCGCCTTTTTCAGGCGCCGCGGTCTGACCACCGAAATTTCGAGGCACCGACCACCGATGTCCGCCTTTTCGAGGAGTTTCTTGCCTTCATGCGTCGCTCCCGCGACTAGCAGCGGTGAGCAAAGAAGAGGAGAGCAGCGGTGAAGAAGAAAGAAGAGGAGAGCAGCGGAGAGAAGAGAAGAGGAGAGCAGCGGTGAAGAAGAATTTTCCCCGCCCCTTGACACTGGCCACTGGCTAACTATTTCCTAGCCTCATGGTTCCAGGGTCCACTTGTTGAGATCAGACTCACTGTTTCGTAGCCACATGGATCCAGGGTCCACTTTGTTGAGGACAGACTCATTATCATCAGTATTATTATTACTATGTGCACACACCAAAATTCTGCATTATAAGCTGGCTAAAATAATTTTAGCATTGAGTGTCCACTAGACACTGGATTAGGAGTGTTTTTGAGCACTGCCATAGTTGGCTGACAGCTCGACAACGAGAACTGGTACACCAGGATGTACCTTGCCACTGATCAGCTCAGTTGACTTTGCTAGGTGAAAATTGTAATTTAATGGAGCCCTGTACGCTTCATTCTTTCGACACAACTGGAGTCTGCTGTGGAATAGCAAGAAAATTTAGTATATTTCAGTATGTCTCAGCATTTTGAGAATTTATGCTATATTGCCAGCAATTTGGAATATGCACACACACAGACACAATGTTTTGCTTTTGCTATGTTACTGTAACTGCATGAATATTGTTGTGTATCTGCATTTTGTAATGTGCAAAATGGGGGGGGTATACACAGTTATGGTGTATTGTAATCCCTGCCCTTCACTAATGCCTACACTTAGATTTCTCTTAAGTGAACTGGGTTCTAGAAAATGCCCCACGTACTTACATACTGTAAGAAAGTTTATGTGGCTCAGCCACAATACACTAGTCATAGCACTTCACTCCTAGTTACCTGTTGTACTCTGGAACGTTCTTTCAGTACATTTATTGGAATAAATCCACTCCAGAATTAAGTTAAACACTCATGTGAACTGGCATTCTGAGCAGTAATGGTGGACGTTGACTCCACTGGTTAATTATAGCCATGCTATTTGGTAAAGATGATTGCCCATCGGTAAACCTTGTTAACTTAAGGATGACATACATTCCCTTAAGGGTAATGGCCTGTACAGTGGCCTAGCAAGCAATCGTAGGCCTACATGCCTTCTGAAACAGTTCATATTTTCACTGACACAGTGACTGTAGTAAATCTGTAGTATGTGTAGTAATTCGAGCTATTAGCGGTGTATTGAGAGTGTTTGGTCCGAGTTAGCACGACATGAGGTAGATATGGTTTTGAGAGCAGTACCCGTGACCTTAATTTGCCCTGAGTAAGTAAATTGCATGCTATGGTGGCCCAGAGAGTTGTGCTACATGCAGGTAGCTCATGACTTCTCCAGGACTGAGTTAGCATCTTCCCGATCCCAAGTGACCGAGAGCTCCTGGTGACCCTGACTCTGGTGGCCCTTGTGCTTGTGTCACTTCCCCTGCCACATGGTAGGACTGTAAACCCCGTAGTTCGTGTATTCATGGCGTACATCAGAAGTCAAGCTGACTGATGTAGTGGTAATTTGATAGTGATTGTACGTGCGTTATTGAGTTGTAATTGCATTGAGTTTGTTTCATCGTATGTTGTATTGCTGTAAGGGTGTTGAACAGTGATTGGTGCTATGTTAATAGTCTGGCTAGTAATGCTGCAGACTCCTTTGACTAACAGCACTGGCACTGTGGTTGTGCATTGGCAATGGTTGATGATAGTTGGGAGGAGATGCTAGTGTTAGCAATTTCTGTGAAATGGTAGGACACTTACTGGTATTGAGCTATTAGACTACTAAGTCCTGGGCACCCTCAGTGACAAGCACTGACCCGCCCTCTGTGTAATAAATGAACAATCGTGCAGTAGGGGCAGCTTCTGCTTAACCTCAGTTAATGGTGATTACTGACTCACCTTCGGTAGTTATGACTGACATGTCTTCAAGTAAACCTTGGTTAGGCTTAGCTTCTTCTAAGTATTCCAATAGCCCATAATACTCGCATTGAGCACATTACATCTGTGCCTTCTCACATGTTGTTTGTGATACCTTACGTTTATTTCTCATATATCGTGTAGTCGTTCACATGAACCTCATGGACTGGGTCACACTAGGCAAGACCTATAGCCTATACATTATACCGTGACATGATAGATGCTTACACATACTATTCAGCTGATTTTTATGCACTTTGAATGTTGTATGTTTTGATTATTTTGTGATTCGCGTATGTTACGTTGAGTTTTGCTGACCGTTGTCAGCCTAGTAGTTCACATGTGCATGTTACGTATACATGCGTATACCGATCTGCGAACATTCGTTGACATTTGTCAGCCTAGTAGTTGACATGTGCAAGTTACATCTGCGTCTTGCAATCGCGAGGTCGCGATTTTTTGCGAGGGGGGGGGGGACTGTGTGACGGATCGTCACAAGGCCTATTAATTAATTAACCAATTAATAGATGCATCCATTCACCCTTCGGGCCCATCCGCGATTTACTCGTAGCTACAGTCAATCGTGCAGCGAGGCGTCAT
>Ga0049107_10000359_pt1 | contig 13181 bp, 7 predicted proteins | sample WorMetilPIANOSA1_FD_61187 | JGI IMG/M metagenome (GOLD analysis project Ga0049107, IMG submission 61187) | Marine gutless worms symbiont microbial communities from Max Planck institute for Marine Microbiology, Germany - Olavius ilvae PIANOSA.1 | ecosystem: Host-associated > Annelida > Digestive...
GTGGAGCGGAGTGTGATCCATTAGTTGGTCTGATGCTCGCAGGCCAACAGTCGCGGCCGTGTCCTGGCGCGACAATTAGGCGACGGCGGGGCAACTGATTTTAAGGGCTAACCGGTCTCAAGGTTTTGGGATCGGTCCTGGCTCAAGGACCGGTTAGCCGGTTAACCGGTTAACTGTTAACAACCCTATTTGTGAATGCAGATCAGTTTTGTCTGCCAACAAAAATTGATGTCTGTTCAGTTGTTGTAACTTGGAGCCAGTCTTGCTTGGTTCTTCGGGATATGACCATAAAAACAGTGAGTGAGTGAATGAGTAGTGTATTGACAGCACTTCAGCATAGGATTTAGTGCCATTTATGGTTTATGTGTTAGAAATTATGGGTAGTAGAAGAATAAATGATTAATATAAATTAGAAACAGTGTTAAAAGTAGTATAAGATGAATGCTCCATAGCTACTATGAAACACTTAACAACATCATAACTTTTATAACAAGAAATTCAGCTATCGCTGTCAAACCACATGACGCGTTTAGAGATCAGTCAAGATCACCAAACATGGTGCCATTCCATATGTTAGGTATGGTTTCCTATTAGTGTGCTATAGTAACTTTGTCGACCTGAAAAATGTCATAACCTTGAAATCAGGGTCAGAGGCCACTCAAGGTCATTGAAAGTGGTACCACTTTACAGATTATGGAAGGTTTCGTATTACTGTCCTATAGTAATTTGTCCATAAGACGTACCATTTTTGAGATATTCAACTTCAAAAATGCTGCGACCTTGAAACCTGCATTAGGGGTCCGTGAAGGACACTGAAAATGTCACCATTCAGTAGAGAGCCTATGACTTCCTATTGATGTTCTGTAGTAACTATGGCTCTATCTCGTGTCATTTCTGAGATATTCGATGTTGAAAAGTATCACAACCTTGAAATCCCAGTCAAGGTTCAGTCAAGGTCATTGAAAGTGGTACCATTCAATAAACTGGGCATGGTTTCCTATTAGTGTTCTGTAGTAACTTTGTCCCTAAGTTTATGAAATAATCGACTTCAAAAATGCATTTACCTTGAAAACAGCGTTAGGGTTCTGTCAAGGTCATTGATAATGTCCCAGTTTGATAGAGCACATATGACTTCCTATTGACGTTCTATAGTAACTGTGGCTCTATCTCGTGTCGTTTTGGATAATATACAATGTCGAAAAATATCATGACCTTGAAATCCTTGTCATAGGTCACTCAAGGTCATTCATAGTGGTACCATTCAAAAAAATGGGTATGGTTTCCTATTAGTGTTCTATAGTAACTTTGTCCCTAACATGCACCATTTTTGAGATATTTAACTTGTAAGTGTACAGTGACCTTGAAACCCGGGTTAGGGGCCACTCAAGGTCATCGGAACCAACACGAATTGATCCGCCGCCTATGACTTCTGATTAACTTTCTGTGGCAACCAACCATGGGCCTATCTCATACAGTTTCCGATATATACGTAGATTTCAGTCGAAAACCGCAGTTTCCCCACCCCTGAGTATTTTGCACCCCGCTGAAGGTTCCCCTTGGAATTGGACATCAGCACTGGGGTCAAAAAACTAGAATGACAGGGCTACCAGGCAGAGAAGGAAGTTTGACGATATCTTCAGCCATGTGGATACAATGCACGAATATGACAGATGGACGGACAAGCGAACACCGGGCAACAGATAGCGTCGCTGCGGTAAAAATGAGTTTGCTTAATAAGCTTGAGGAAGTTGTGCACGTCAACAGTTCTAAACAATTCCTCCATAGAGGAAGCAATGAAATATCTGAGTATTGTTAGAATCAGTATGTTCAACAAGGATGTGCTTGACAGTGGGCACCGACAAATCGTGCACTTTGGTTGGTCTGCATCTGATAACAGATAAGAATGTGTGCATCGTGTATGATCAATCCTAAGTCTGTTGATGACTGCTTCATCACGATGAGACATGGATGATTTATGTTGATAGCCACCGTAATAAACAGACGTCAGACTCTGAAGCATTAGGCGTTCCTGGGGCCACTTAATAGCTGATTGCAGTATGTTTTACCCACAGGGATTGTGAGGAGTGCACAATCTCTGTAGTGTGTAACTAGTACTGTTATTGTGAATGAATATTTTGGTGCATTTCCTCATGCTGATGAACATTCTGTGTATGCTTATGTTAGTGACTAGCAGGTATAATTTATTTGTTCAGGTTAATCATTTGGAGCCATGGGAGAAAGGAAGCAGGAAGACTGCAGGTCAAACAGGCATGTGTGGTGGGGTCAGTATAACTGTGTTAAATTTGTTAATTTGCTAACGGTATAAAATGGTGTCTCGCTGCATGCATATTGGTGGTTCAATGTCTCTGCACTGCCATTTTTGTTACATTGAATTATAAGAAAATGTGCTGAACTTTTATATCTTTCATACACAAACTCTTGATTTGTTTGTGTGTCCCCATCCTTTTATGTTTCCCTGAGCAGTTGAGTTATCTCCCTTACAGTTTTTGGCGTTAGCATAACTAATTTAAATGAGCCTCCTAAAACTTTAGCTACCTCCACTATAGCATGGGTTAGGAGCTAGCTCCATCCCTTTTGGGCCGTTGTAAACAAAAGCAACGCGGGTTAAGGGGGTTATTATGTCACTGGCCCTCCATTACTGAATGAGAGAGGCACATCACTGCTCAGGCCACTTCGGTCTTCGAAATGACCTACCGGTATACTGTGTTGAGTGGGATGTTAAACTCTACTATACCATACCATACACAAACTCCTGTAGTATATCTCAAATTGTGATATTTTGTTGACAAAGTGTTTGGCAAGTGTCCCTATTTGTAAAGTTATGAAAATTGGGTATATTCAGTGTTCACTCAGAAGGCTAGACAGTGGTAATTTCCATCCATTCAGCACATTGTAGAGCTCTTGCTTGTGAAATTTATGCCGTATGCTTGCACTATTTTATTTGCATTTCCACCATCCGTGACTGTCACCTTGGTTGCTGTAATCAAGAGTTTTGAAAGTCAAACTTTCTGAAACAGTTCGACTGATTAAGTGTGGTACTGGGTGTTATAATTCAAAAGTAATAAACTAGAACATAAATTTGGAAGTTTAAGAGGACATTTATGAATTACCCAGTGTCATGCTTGTATCTCTTGTGGTTGCACCACTCTGTGCAAAATTCAAGATATTGCATTAAAAATTAAAAAGCATGTGTCTGATATTTGACTATTTCACTTTTATCAAGCTTTTAGTGGTCAAAGATAAGGATGTAAGACCCCAAGAGGTGTCTGGTAGTGCACTGCTTCTGTATATGTGGAGGTGGTGCACTGTTGGGGTTTCCTTGGGGTAAGCGGGTCCATGGAACATGAAGTTCTGTCTGTTCTGTCGGTGTTGTGTAGTGTTACTGTGTTGTGTATTGTGTTTTATTTGATGGGAACAAAATTCAAGATATTGCATTAAAAATTAAAAAGTAAATGTTGTGTACAGATCATTGTAATGGTTTCGTATAATGCAGCTGTGATGTACTGCCAGTCTCACTAAACTAAAATGGTTGGGTGGGAGTGTAGCATGTGTTAAGGTACATGAAGATTGCATAGGCATTTGCTTGTTTTGCTGAAAATGCAGCAAGCATGTATCTTGATATTTGACTATTTCACTTATATCATGCTGCCAGAGCACTGCGGGGAGAGTTTATGCCTGCACTACTAGTAAATATAAGCCATGGCCCATAGATCTGGTGAGGATTTCAGTGACCAAATCATTTTGGGTTGTTTGTTAACTTGGCTTTATTGTTGGTTATCTTGGCTTAATGGCAGCTGTGCTTTAGATCATTTAACTGCAACACTGATGTTGGTTTAACTGTCGGTGAATTTTACGCTGGAGCATCATTTTATATGTGACAGGTTCGAGGTGTTGGCGCTGGCGGTATTGTGTCCAGTTCGTTCTGTCTGCTGTACAAGCTGTTCACATTGAAACTGACTCGAAAACAGCTGATCGGCTTGTCTACACACACCGACTCGCCATACATACGTGGTATCGGGCTCATGTACGCCAGGTCAGTAGTAAGTAAACTCTCTCTTAATTCATTAATTCTGTTAATGAACTATGCAGAGTTGTTCTCAGTGAGGTTTTCGGTTTTACTGAGAGCTTAACTTTCAGTGCTTTGGTGCTGTTGGTTGCATGTGCGGAATGGCATTCACATTGTAAAAATCTCGTTTCACGATATGCAGCTGATGATTATAGTACTTGCACTAGCAGCTCCAAAGTTTATGATTCTAAGTAATGTAAGATTTTAGTCATCTGAAAATAAAGGGGTTCTGGCGTCAGAGAGCTGACGAGAGGCTTGGCAACACTCATGCAAGGTGCACTCAGGAGCTTTTAGTGGTCCAAGATGAGGATGTATGACCCCAAGAGGTGTCTGGTAGTGCACTGCTTCTGTATTTGTGGAGGTGGTGCACTGTTGGGGGTATCCTTGGGGTAAGCGGGTCCATGGAACGTGAAGTCCTGTCTGTCGTGTCGGTCTGTCCTAGGATTCTCTCGAACGTGTTTGTTGTATATTGTCTCTTATTAGGGATATATTATTGTGTTGTGTATTGTGTTTTATGTTTTCATGTGTGTTAGTTGTTATGTTTGAGTTTTCAGTACTTGCCAGGTGATTGGCTAGAAAGACTGCTTTGATGATGCATTTATGTATTGAGATGATTATCTGTACAAAGACCAGCTTGAAGAATGGCTATTTGTGTATTTTTTAATTGTGTTTATTTGCATTATTGTGTATTTGTCCTCAACACTGAACAACATATTTCATGCTTCTATGGCACAATATTGTGCTTAAAGTGCAGTTAAACACTAACCAACCAACCAACCATTTGAAAATAAGCTTTGATGGCAACCAGGTCCAGATGGCTGAGTAACATGATCTAATGTGATCTCATGTATCATATTGTTGTTGCTTTCATCACAGCTTATTAAGTTGTCAGATGTATTACATTTTGATCTTGCAGTTTTCTTTCGGTTGTGTAATTGATGTTCTAGGTTTACTCTGCCTCCGTCAGACTTGTGGGATTGGTTTGAAACATACCTTGATGATGAAGAGGTAAGAAAGTTTGAGATATCGATGTTGTAGTTGAGTGTCTATATGTGTAACTTCATAGTGAAATATTACCACTTTAGATGGTGTACAACTTACGATTGTGGATGTACAAGATTTTAAATGTTGGTGGTTGATCATGATGTGATCTTAACAAATCTAATGAAATGTTATATTTATTGAGGATGGCAATTCCATGTGTAAGCCCCATGCGGGCTCCGGGGTTGTAAGAATAGACCCGATCCGTTTCCTGGCCAGATGTCGTACAAGGCGACTAAACCAGGGCTAGCTGTCTGTCATATCTTAGCATGTTTTTTTTATTGTGTTGTTGTTTATTAGGGCCCCCTTTTTATGTATTGTTTTCATTGTATGTGTTCTGTCTTTTATTTGTTCTAGTTAAGTTGTCATTTCTTGCCAAGTGATTGGCTAGAAAGACCCCTCTGAGGAAGCCTAACCGTGGCGAGGGGATCGTCTCCATAAAGCCCAGGCTGAAGAGTGCTTTTTATTGTGTTGGTTTATTGTATTCCTTCATAGTTTAATTGCGTGATATTTGTGTTGTTCTCCTGGCCCTACATGATATACATCACACTCCTATGGCATGATATAGCCTGTTTATGCTGAAAGTGCCGTTAAACACCAAGCAAACAAACAAATCCCGTGTGTAAAAAAGTAGTAAGAAAATTTTGTAGTAGAGGCATACAGTGCATGTCATTAAAGACGTACTTCCATGTGGTTTGATAATGCAAGGTCTATGATGGTCATAATTTGGGTGAAACTTACTTTTCATTTTACATGTATGTTATCTTTTTCTTCATTCATGGTTTCACGTGTGGTTCAGAGGGTGCCATGAGTATTTATTCTACTTTTTCATGGTCAAGTGGTCTCCACTCATGTACAAGTTGGTCAGTTTATAGTTTGTATGTTTGAGTGGCACACTTGCTGCATACTAATTCTTCTAGATAATACCCCTCACAGACCATGTAGTTCATTTTCAAAAACACAGTGAATGGTGATACTACATCATTGAGAAGAAGGTGCAATATGATAATTTGTCCGTCCTTGAAATTGCTGTCTCATGATAATGCTAAAAGTAGTATATGTTCATAAAATTAACAGTTAAATATTGGAGGCACATTTGGTTAAGACGGAGTGTATAGTTTAATGATGACTGTAGTACATGTAGTTTTAAATAATGTATCTTTGCTAAAAATGCCGCCTTTTACAATAGCAGCACAAGTTCATTTTTTGTGAGTTGTTTTTTTACAGTTAATGTAGTATTTGAGTCTTGCTGTTGTCCGTGTTATACAGTGACAGTTGCTGGTAGCTTGTCTGTCAATGCATACTTTTACAGATGTAAGACTCGGATTCATGGTGAAGCCATTTTGTCGCTGTCGGCTATGTTGAAACACCGGTAACTGACAGTGGCAGACATTCTTTTACCTCTTTGGGGCGGGACATGCGAATTACTAGAATTCTCCAGTATTTCATGAAAATTGGCTGTCTTCAGTAGAACAAATGAAAAACAGTAAGATCTACTGTAAAAATGTCAAACTTATTTTGTTGCAGTTATAGCTCTTCTCAGTGCTGGTTATTTTAGAAATCTATGTTTGCTGAAAATTTATTACATTGTTAAATTTTTGTTTATTTTACTTTTTTCCCTTCAGTGCTTTGACATGTTGGTTGGGCAGCAAGAAGGGCATCCGTCCTGTAAAGAACTAGGTGTTAGTTTGTTGATGGTGACTATTTGACTGGAGCTTTGTATGTCTTATACCTCCAGTTGTCACCACCACCTCCTTCATCCTTAGCTCCAATAAAATCCAGAATGGAGACATTCTGGTACCAACTTACCCGGGTCCATGGAAAGGTCCGTGGAAAAATGGCTGTTAAAATGGAGAGTTAAGTTTTTACTTGTTTTATTATTTTATAACATTAGGGAATAATAATAATGTACAGTTGTGCACTCCAATATTAACTGTACTGTCAACTTGTATTTTCAAAAAAAATAATGATGCACTAAATAGGGGTACTGGCATCAGAGGGCTGATGAGAGGCATGGCAACCCTCCCCAAGGTAACTAGGAGCAATTAGTGGTCAAAGAAGACCCCAGGTGAGCTAGGGGTAAGCAAGCCCATGGAATGTGATATTTTCCCTTCAGTGATTTGACATTGTTGATTGGGTGACAGGAAGGGCATCCGGCCTGTAAAAACCAAACTGGCTGTTGGTTTTGTTGGTGATGATGATTTGACTGGAGCTTTGCACGATTTATAGCTCCAGTTGTCACCACCGCTTCCATCATCCTTTGCTTCAATAAACACCGGCTAACCCGGGTTCACCTGGAAAATGGCCGTTAAAATGGAGAGAGAGAATGATGCACTAACACAAGAAAGGCGAGCACAAAAATAAGGATAGACCTTTTGTTGTAAATTGCCCAGTGTGAGGAATGTCAAAATGATGTTGATTGTAACAGTATGTGTGGGAGTAGGATGAATGAATTCAGTTAATGATAAGCAAATTTATGAATGCTGAAATACTGATCATGATGATCATGAAAATGGCAGTACTGTAGTTTATTGGTTATTTTGCAATGTGAATACTTGCCATTTGTTTAAACGGACATACTTTGTGTGCACTGTGGATCTGGCTGTGACTTCACATCATCTTCCTAGGAAAGACTGGCAACTGCTGAAGCATGACTTTTTACAGGTGGCTGCCCTTCTTGGTACCCAGTCAGCAGTATCAAAGCACTGAAACCAAAGAGATATGAAAACAGCTTTCTGATTACAGTGAACTTAGCCAGAAGACTGTATTGACTGCAGAGGACAGACTGATGCATATTTTGCTAGTGTAACATTGGCAGAAAAACCACACATTTGCCACGCTGATGATAAACAGCAATGGTGGAGCTGTTGTAGTTTAAACAGTAGAACATGTTACTTAGTTACAATATGGTGGGCTAGGTCTGAGGGCCCTTCAAGTTCAGGAGCCCACACTGCAGATATGGCATATGCAGAATATATGTATGTGGTATGATATATATGTTTAACCCAGGTTATAGACGGCTAACCCAGGTTCACCTGGAAAAAATGGCCATTAAAACGGAGTGTTGTGTGTGTGTGGTATGATATAGATGTTAAAAGATGACAGTTTGATTTTTACCACTGTAGTTTTAAGTTCTTGTCACACATTCTGTTAAAGCATGCTCATGCCAATGTTTTGCTAAGCTGCTAAACAGTAATTTTGTGGCATTGCTGCTATTGCGGTATTACTTTAACAGGAGTTTTATGTGGGTGACCTTTGCCGTATTAGCCTTTGCAGTTGATACAGGCTTTTGTTTCTGTGTTATTGTAAGTTGTGGCTGTTGTTACCATTTGATGAATCTCTGCCAACATCGGGTTCCACATGTTGCAGGAGGTTGATGTGAAAGCAGGCGGTGGCCATATCATGACAATTGGTGAAGTTGCAACGCATTTTCTGACGAAGCTGGAATGGTACAGCACTCTGTTTCCACGAATTCCGGTTCCTATACAGAAGCAGATTGAGCAGAACCTGTTGGCGAAGAAAGCCGCTCGTCTCAGGGCTGGTGGTGCACAAGCTCAGGGACGTGGTGATACAAACAGACCCAGCCAACAGGAAGAGAGGTACAGTAATTGCATTCATAGGTATCGGTCATCTTTCAAACTGAAAGTAGCATCTACAGTCCATTGAAACGTTAACTGTGATTGATTTGGTGCAGAAGGACTAAATTACTGTTATATAGTGATGGTGCAGTGTTAGAAATTATTGGTGCAATGGATTTCAGTGTGATTTTGCCTACCTAAGCACAATGTCTGGATTGCGATATCAGTTGTTAGTTAGTGTAATTAAACATCAGTTACTTTAGCATCTCACATGTGGTGGCTTATGAATATTGTTGAAACAATCAGCAATTAAGATAGGCCTGCTGCGGCGCAGCCATAAGATTAAAGCGTTGCTGGATGGTTTGGTGGTGTCACTTCTGTCAATGTGGTTGTGAGCCTGTATGAGGTTGGAATTTTTACTTGTCATTAATGTTTGTCATTTTTCTGGCGTTGACATAACTGCAGTGTAATTACATTTCTTTGTGTTTGATTGAAGGCAACCACCAAATTATGAGCGGAGAAACAGCCCAATGTACGGTAGATACGACAGTGATCAATCTCATTCCCGTGTCAGCAACAGTCGTGCTGATGCCAGTCAGTCCTCAGGTGTCCGTGATGGCCGATCGGCAGAGATTCGAAGACGGTCACCCGAGAGAGAAAGGCGACGTTCACGGTCCAGCGATCGTCGTGCGCGACCAGATGATATTTACAGGTCTTCAAGCCATCGTCGCTCTGCAGAAAGAGACAGACATTCCCGCCCATCTGACCGCCATCAGGGAAGCCGTCGGTCTCCTGATCGGCATTCCCAGCGGGAGCGCGAAAGATCTCGACACGACGACCGCGAACGACAGAGTCATCGATCGCGCTCTAAAGAACACCGCCGGTCTCGCAGTCGGAGCCACCGTGAATCACACTCGCATAAAGACCGTGGAGATCAGTCAACAGGGGATAAAAGGTCACCTGTGATGGACAGTCAGCGATCACGCTCTCCAAAAGCAGATGATCCGTTTGAACATGATCTTAAGAAAGAATTAGAACGTGTAGGGAAATCCAGGTCTTTGGAACAGCAGAATGGCAGCCGTGACTAAGAAACGTCAGATGCACGTTTCGGTGTCATGTTTTATTCTGCTTCTGAATTTCACTGAACAACATTGACATTAGCGTATAATTTTGGTAGCTTATTGTATGTAAATCAGACACCCTTTTTGTTTGTTATAGCTCCAGTTTAGTTGGTTGGAGCTATGATACAGAACATGTCAGAATTTGTTACTGTATTTGAGCTGCTGCATTTGCATATTACTTTTATTGAATGTGCTGTATCTCTTTATTTGACTGCAGCAGCATATAGGCCTGGGTATGTACAGGTACCTGCAAAATATCTGGCAATGACTACAGGTTTTCATTTATTTTATTAAGCTTGTGTGTGAAAGGTCGCATGACTCTTAAGTAATATGATCTTTAAACTTGAGTGAAATATATTCCCCACTACTTGCCATATGCTGACAGCTTTCCTTCAGTATTTTGACACTGTAGGGCAGGGCAGTCGAAGGGCGTCCAACCTGTGTTGGTATGGTGGTTATCTAACTGGAGCTTTGCGTGTCATAGTTTAGATTGGCACCACTTCCATGTCTGTCTGTTGCCGCAGCAAAGTCCAGAATGTTTTGACATTCGTTTAACTGCTGGCAGTTGTCATGGCCATTGAACAGATGTTATGTCACATGTTACAAGTTACACGCTTCAAGGTTAACATAGGAGTTGAAAGGTCGTACAAAGTTTAGTCTGTGTTGTATACGTCAGGGTACAAGTAACTTCTGGATTACCCAATTTGTCCTGGAAACTGAGTGTTTTAACGAGTTAATATAGTAGTGCAGTAGGGCATGCAAAACTTTTGGTACCGGTAATATTTCGGAATCACAGAGGTCATCTGCAAAAGCAGAATGATCCACCATGCTGACAACGATGATTGTCAAATTCAGCAGCTGTAATAGATGTCAGCTGAGAACTATAAGTGATAGCCATTCCAAAATGTATTAATGATAGTGTTTGCTGTATGCCAATCTAGCCACGACGAAATAACTCAAAAATTGGAAGTAGGCTGCAGCTGGGAGCATGTCATCATAGCCGTTATTAAGGCAAATCTTTTTGCTATACCTGCTGTTACTTGTGTTGAAGTGAGGTGATGGATTTGTTTTAGCACTTTACAATTTCACATGTACCTGAAAGTCTATGGACATATTATAGGTTACTGTTGAACTGTTGCAAGAAATTATTGTGCACATACTATTTACACAAAATTCCTTTATGATGTTTGTCAGTAATTATTTTTGCAGTGTACTTGATGAAAAAACGAGTGATATGCAATTTTTATAGTAATGTGAAATATCATTAAAATGAGACCAGCAATATTGCATATGTTTAAGTGATGTTTTACTGTCCCATTAACAACGGAAATTAGTTGTATATGTAAAATCCGGAATGGAGATGTTATGGTACCGGCTAACCCAGGTCCACCTGAAAAATGGCCGTTAAAACAGAAGCAGAGAGTGTATATTCTGCACATGTTAACACCAACGTTGATGGTGGGTGGTGCACAAGACAGCTGCCTAGCATTAACACAGCTACAATACAAAAATTGCTTGTTATTTTTGCAAATTTTTCACAAATTTATTCATTTCACATAAAACGCAGCCTACAGACAGAAAAAAACGAAAACACATCCGCATGCGCACAGGAACATGAACAAGCGTCTTAAAACTTGAGGATTTTTCAAACACTGGTAAAATATAACTAGGTTTCCACAATAACGTTGAAGTAGACGTGCAGTCAGAGACTGTTCTATACTTAGCAGTGTTACTTAGTAAGTAAATAACGCCAAGTCCAATGATTATCAAGCTCGTCATCATCAGCATATCAGCATTTGGTCGCGCCGTCCAATGGATGAAAACGGTGACGTATTGATACACAGGTACTAGAGACACTGACCTTGACTTCAGGGTCATGCAATTAACAAAATTTGGCTAACCTGTAGGGTTTAGCCGTTTTTTAATAATCAGTGATGGGGAAAAGTGGTTAAATTTAACTTTTCAACTAAAATCAGTTAAACTATGGTTAAACTATTTTCAGAAAATCAGTTCAACTAAACTAAAAAAGTAGTTAAAACTAAATATTTTCCAACTTTCTTATCACGTGCACAAAGTTTTGCAATCGAAGCATCAGCATTACAAAATTGCTAACCCACGCAGCGTGATATGCCAATCAATGTGCTAAACAATGCCAAGTATCATTTTACAAAGTAGGCTACAGTAGCCATACTGAAGTGAACAGTCAGTTTGCAGTATTTCTAGTGACCACCACCACCTACGGCCAGTTATCAGGAGAACGTCAAACTTGAGAACGGATTCGGTAACCAGAACAGTTGTTTAAAAAGTAGTTTAACTTTTAGTAACTAATAAAAATGTGAATAAACTTTTGACTTTACTAGTTGATGAAAAAGTAGTTAAACCAAAGATAATAGAAACTAAACTTCTATTATCTTTAGTTAAACTATTTGTCTAAATTCTTTTTAGTTAAACTTATAGTTGCAACTTTTTCACTAACTAGTGCCCATCACTGTTTATCACGTATATGTATACAGACCGCTGATCTGATTTATGCGCTGTTCAAACTGGCCAATTTGTCGGCGGCAAATGGGAATGACAAATCTCTTGGACGTATCAGCTGGACAAAAATTTTTGTCGGGTTGTCATGGGCTGACAAATTGGCGTCCACTGTTGCGGCTTTTTCCTTGAGCTTGTTCATACCTGGTAGGCCTATGTCAGCCAACTACTTTTTGTCAGGTAGAATTTGTCCCCGACAAATCCGTCAGTTTGCTGTGCTCCACGTCGTTGGCGTGTATAATTACGTATTCCAGTCTAGTCACATTCAACCAGAGGTTGTTTTAACCTAGGGCTACTATGCCTGTCACTTCTGTTAACAGGACTACTCAAAAACTACCGATCAAATCTTTAGGTAATTTTATTGAAGGTTGGACATAATCCCATCGATTAGATTTTGAGTGACCTTGACCTTGTTTTCAGGATATAGCGAGAATTGGCAAAAATTGCGGATTTTTCCTACTCCATTTATTTAACACCTTCGCTGAGGGGGTTTCCTTGGAATTTTGTAACGCTACACGGACTAAAAAAAACTAGGATGATGGGATTATCAGGCCGAGAAAGAGTTTCATGATACCTTTAGCAGTTTCCATACAATACACAAATTTGATAGACAGTCGGACAGCGGACAACAGCTACTATACCGCGATAAAAAGTAAAGGCCACCATACAGTACTCAAGTGGAGCGCTGCATGCATGCATGCATGCATCTTTATTTGCCACTCAGTGAAAAACACACAATAATGCAAAAATATACATAAAGCAAGCGGACAGGCTACCAGAAAGGCCAAAGGCCATCAATGCTGGCTGCCCTAAATTAAC
>Ga0049107_10000360_pt1 | contig 13161 bp, 9 predicted proteins | sample WorMetilPIANOSA1_FD_61187 | JGI IMG/M metagenome (GOLD analysis project Ga0049107, IMG submission 61187) | Marine gutless worms symbiont microbial communities from Max Planck institute for Marine Microbiology, Germany - Olavius ilvae PIANOSA.1 | ecosystem: Host-associated > Annelida > Digestive...
TGAAAGAGGTAAATCCTGCAGATACTCGACTTATACCTACTCCAAACAGCTAGGAGAATTTTTGAGGGTGGGCGAGGGGGGGGCCATGGCCCACCCCGGCCCCCCCTAAATCCGCCACTGAATGTGACAAACATTTTTCGTTTCAAAAAGCTAAAAGTAAACGCAACGTGAGAAATGGAGCAAAATACATTCCAGCTCAGTCTGTTCAAACACCTCACAAAAAGATCGGTAATAACTGCAAAAGGTAAACTGTCCATCATAACAGAAATTATTTCAAAAATTCAAACGTCAGAAATGCAATATAATTTGTAAGTATATATATATAACGAACTGCAACACTTCACCTACTGCAAAACTGACTTGACTGCTACAATTCAAGTGCACAATGAAATAAAGAAGCATCAAGCAATTACGCATTTGTATTAAAATTATACACAGCATTTCAGGTAAATGACAGTGATGTTAAACGACGCCAAAACGTCGAGGTCAAGGCCAAGACTGAAGCCAAAACTCTGAGGCCGAAGCCGAGGTCGAGACCAGAAGCACGAGGTTGAGGCCACGGCCAGATATTCGAGGCCGAAACCAAGGTCAAGGCCGGCCAAGTGCATATATTTCTAAATAAGAACACATGGCAACAATGCCAATAACACATAAATGAATTTGTGCCCCACATTAGAGTGCTTAACCACATCTTTGTAATGAATGTTGCAATGATACAATCACGAAATGGATACAACAGTAACTTACTAATATTATTTTGCACTGGATAGCACATTTTCCGAGGCCAAGTTAACAAGACCGGAAGCCAAATGCTTGAGGCCGAGGCCAGCCTCGAAGCCTTAACATCACTGGTAAATTAAATGTAAATTTAAAAAACAAAGAATAATAACAGACACAGCCATAGACTTTTTAGGAGGGCATTGGAGGCCCAGTGAAAAATCCTGAGGAAAGGTGCTTGGCTCTCCAGTTGTGGTGCCACAGGCATCAAGATGAAGAAGGGAATTAAGAAAAATCTTTAGGCTCATCGTTTGTCTTGCGTTTAATTAAGAGAGCTGTCTTTGAAGTAACTTTGTCCCGGATCTGTACATATTTATTGAGAATTCACTCTCCATTTTAGCGGCCATTTTCCAGGTAGACCTGGGTTAGCCGGTACCAGAATGTCTTCATTCTGGATTTTATTGGAGCTAAGGGTGATGGAGGTGGTGGTAACAACCGGAGCTATAAGATGTGCAAAGTTCCAGTCGAATGTCCCCACCAACAAACCAACATGGGGATGGGAGGGAACTGGTCTGCTATGACCGCATCGTCATCAATGTAATTAACGTGACAACAAGTCACTTCAGTAGCATAAAATGCAAATCACTAAATTAAAATGAATGACTGTCATGTACAAACACCAAACATGTGCAAGACGTTTCATGTATATGATATACGTGTATAAGAAAAAAAAACAAATACGCAGTTTAAACACTGCAACGAAAAATAAAACGTTTATCACGTAATAAACATTCATCACACAAGACGTCAATTCGCTGAGCACACCAACAATTGAAATTCAGTGTGCCAGTTAAATGGAATTAATAAGTGTCACTTGCATAAACTGGCTCGGAACAATATGCGACAATCATGACAAGAAACAAAACTACTCTAATGCATCCCCGAGACCTGTAAATGAGTGGCACAAAAACCGAAACAATGGCTGCTTAAAATGTCAAAAGGAATGACCACAATTTTGCACTCCCGTTTTACATAAGAGTCAACAAATAACAAACATCAGCATCAAGCTTTTCAAAAGAACGACTAATCTCGTGAATAAAATTGAACGTTTACACCAACAGCAAAACACTGTGGATAAAGTCGTTACAGACCAGAAACAAATATGTCTAACAAATAGATACACACAAACAAAATAAAAATAAAACTGTACCTCCGCACTTCATTAAACTGACGTGAGGTAGAAGGCTGAATAAGGACAGCGTTGCTCAAAAGGGAGCAAAGAGCATTTACACGTCGGCAAATGAAATGAAGCTCAGTACTACAGCAGTAAAACTACACAAACATTATCCAAAATAATTTTGCTGATAAATGCAAATTAATGCTGCCTATACTGCCAATTAACATCAACAACACAGTAAACGTTAACATATATGCACAAATGTCAAAAACTCAAGTAAAAACAAAAAAAAACTGGAAAATTTCTCAATGAAAATGGCCATGCAGTAAATGTAGACTGTAGAAGATAAAAGAATCCTTCATACTGGCAGTTAGGTAATTCTGCTTTGGAATTCAGCAACGACTCCAAACTAGAGATCTGCATGGAAAGATCAATGTCTTTGCTCACCCACACCTCCTCTAAGAAATTTCTCACCTCCACAGTCATCCTCATGAATTTCTTCCAGCAGCTGCACACAACCTCATCAATGTCTTTCCATTTCCACATTCATCCCTCAGAATCAGTTCCTATTTCTCATTCCTTCATCCCCCGTAACCTGTTTGCACCATCACATTCAAGGCAAAAATCATGTTATGTCTATGCTATTTCCAACAGTACTACTAGTTATTACATTAATAAGGACTTTATTAAAATGTAAACGTTCATAGTTCACTGTTCAGCCAGGGTGACATCTAAGTTTAAATCTATCAACTAATTCTTCAAACAGCTGTGTCCCATGGGTCTTGAGTAAAGCCAATCCCACAGGTTTCCCTCGGCAAACTCTTGTGATTTCCATCCAACTTTTTGTGGAAATTTTCCACGCAGGTTTCTACTCCCAAACTTTTTGAGTGAGATGATTACTGGACTTGTTGATGTTATTTTCAAGAACACACAAGCACCCCAAAGACGCCAACATTCCTGTATGGAAGAACTTTTTTCAGTTTAGCCGTCCATTACTCTCGACATTTATTTACCCATAAGTTGCAAACTAGCAATATAAAGAATGCTTAACTGTATGACAACAAATTTGTGTCCTGAAAGAAAAATTCGATTTTCCACCACTGCCGGAAAAAGGTAAGCCAATATTTTTTACTATAACTTTCAACTTGTTCACAGATTTCCATCAAATTTTGCACACATCTTTAGAGAGGAATGCTTAACAAATGGTTTTAACACTGTTCACTTCACCTCATATTTAACACACACACACACATACATAACATGACTTTGAAATGTTGCCACTTTAGCTCTACACTGTTACAATGAATGTTTGATCTGTGTCCACTATTAGCTTCAACAAATGGTGTAAGATGACGCCACTGCTGAACGGTAGCTGAAGAGGTGGCATGGTCTAACACTGCACACGCAGTAAACAGTCACTATTGTACACAAGAGTACATTCTATCGGAGATATATTGGTCTTACAACTACAGACATACAGTACTTATCTTGGCCAATTATTTCAGACGCAGTTGTTTTCATCTTAAAGGTAGACTTTTTTGTTTACAGATATGTGAAACTACATACTTTTGTCACAACCAGCGCACTAGGGGTTTCGGCGATAATGCGCTATATAAATCGACGTTTTACTTACTTACTTACTTTGTATTGTAACATTATACAGTAGTGTATGTGTGTGTACAGTTGTCAGCTATTAAGTATCAATTACCAATGTTATGTGCCAAATTTGATGGAAAGTTATAAACAACTTTTAAAGTTAAAATTAAACAGTTGGCTTAACTTCTTTTCTGGACACTGCATTTTACAGATGCACTGATATGCAACTAATATGCTATAGCGCAGTACTGCTATGGTAAGACTCCAGAGATGCCAGATAATACAGCAGTAATATTACAATACTGGATTTTCAATTTGTAAATAAATAAGTTCAAACATAATTAAGGCAAACTGGTAATGCACGTGTATAAACAGCCATGTGTAGAGATCAACTGTCAATATAAATCCAGTTCTAGAATGTGTAATACTGCAAACAGAAAACCTAACAACTCTCTACCAAAAGAAGGCACAATCATGTATAACAGCATTGCAAGAGTAATACCACCGGATCCATCAACACAGCACACTGAAGCAAAACTGTCCATATCAAACTTCTACAAGTAAACACCAAACTAAACATGTCGGAAATGGGTAAAAATGGGTCTGAATTGCCCAGAAGACGGCTCGAGGGTGCAACCGTGCCAGCTGTTTGCCCAACAGCAAAAATGCTTTAGCGGATACATCCAACTACCACAGGATGAGATCTACGAGAGGACTTAAATGGCAAAAAACTGTTACTTTTTACTGAAATTAAATTCCATATCACATACAGCTGTGCAAGCCGCATTTTTAATTTTTCGTTTTCCTTACTCGGGAAACGTCAATTTATACCCCTTCTATTACTATCTTTCACACTATGCCGTTTGACAAAATTTGTTTGCATTTTCGAACCTATGTCCAGCTAATTTTGGACAATTCAAACCCGCAGTAAAAGTAGCAACTAGACAGCGTGAACAAACAAACAAACAAACAATAAGGCCGCTGTGTTCTCGGCAGTCGGGCAGCACGTGAACGAGGGCAACGGCGTGCGTGGCTAGGCGATGTAGAGCGTGTTGAGAATGAGCACGTGCTGGTTGTTCTTGGCCAGCGTCACCACGTAGCCCTCGGAGGTGATCTTCAGTCCGCAGCAGCGGCTCACCTTGACGTACGGGCACTCGAACTCGCCGATGAGCGAGCCGTCGCGCTGGAACACGGCGATGTGGAACCGGTTGCCGTGGCTGTCGCCGATCAGCACGTCGCCGGCGTCGCTGATGTCGATGCCGTTCGGGTAGTTGGTGATGTTCTCGCAGCCGATGCGGTGCAGGAACTGGCCGTCCTCGCTGAACACCACCACACAGTGTCCCTGCCGCCGGACGCACCAACATTCATGTAGCCTAGCTACTGCCAGTCATTAGTCACACTAGAGAGCATGGATAGCAGCTGTGACCGTTCTCGTATACTAACAAAATGACTATTACCTATTAGTGGTGACTGGACTATTGCAGTGAGTTTATATTGTCCTGTTAGCCTTCGGATCTTGCGTGACCCTTTTTGGGCACACTGCGCGTATGGACGATAACACAGATGCCATGCAGGAAGATCCTGTCAACTCTCCCTCCAGAGGACTGGAGGAGACCACGAGGACGCCCCTACATCACACGGCTGAGCACCATACAGCAGGATTTGAGATCCCATAATCTCACACTGCCTGAAGCAACGGATATGGCCCAGAAGTCTCTGTGGAGGATGTGGTCGACGTATGGCGCTACGCAATCTTGAGTTGTATGCCAGAAACGACGACGACGACGACGACGACGACTAGTGGTGGTCGTCATAGCCGCAGCAGCAGCAGTTACAAGCTGTGCGGGAGCCGCCACAATATGCCCCCGCCCCTCTCCTCCCTCTGTGGGCGCTGAAGCGCCTCGCGCCGCCGAGCCGACTGCGCCTGCAGACTGCAACGTAGCATTAGGTTTCCACGGTCAATACGTTCCCACTCTCACCGCTGCAGCTGCCTGACGCGTTAACGCCGCGGTAAGTAAGCGGCCTGGTGACCTTGACCTTGAAACTGATGTACGAGTCACGTGTGACGTGGGCTATCTCTGTGCCAATTTTAGTCTTCTTGTGCCTCTCTGTTCTCAACTTAAGACCCGATGTATGCGACAGACAGAGAGACGTCAGAGAGCATCATCGCTTAATGCCCCCGCCTATTAGGGGTGGGGGCATAATAATACTACTAGCAGTAGTAGTATAAGTGGTAGTAGTCAGTTATTTTTTCCAACACATCAGTTTACAAGTGCAACTGAAAGGTGGCACATATAGACAGCAAATATGGATTTTGAATTACTCAAAGCTATCAAACAAAGCCCAAACGCTTGTTCTGTAAGACTTATACATATACATACCGGTATGTACATGTTATAACTTCAACTTCTACTACAATGTCTTCACTGCATTAGCTTTTGAACACATTTTTAATTCGTGCAACAAGCATTTGTCGTACACAATTATGCAGTTGCTGACTGTGCTATGTGACATTTCTCAGTTTTAACTGTTACATCCTGAAATTATTACAGCATAAGTCTCACATACACTTGGCTTCTGTTTAACCAGCCATTTTTTTCATGTCAATGCGACAGTTACACGCCCGCTCGTTGGCGACCTATCTTCGTTCGTCCGTGACGAGCGCATGCCTTCTAATGAAAATCTTTATTCACCATAACTGGTAGCAATATATAGAATGATAAGAGAAAAAAGAACTTAATTAACTTAACTAATAAAAAAATAAACAACTGTCACACACATTTCGCAACGCCAAAATGGCAGAGTATACTAGAACAACTATTAAACTAATGCATCTATTTACGTGCTCTGTTCTGTTTATTGTTAGCAAGACCGAGTTTACACTGTACATTTTATTTACAGAACTGTACAACGACACGAGTATGAAGATGTCACGTTACATACGATCAACATCCAAGAACAAACTATTCTACAGAATTCCCCCTATATTTATCCCCACGTCCAATCATAATCTTCCCGGGCGCCGCCTGGTCCGTCGCCGCCCGCCTGCTGTGGGTTGGTCTTACCTGCCAATCATTACGTGGTCGCTTCTCCCGCCTAACTCTTCTCCCACGGGAGCTATCCACCAACAGCGGACCTAGGCCAGTTCCTCCACAATTCTCCCAATATACTTCAAGGACTGCTGCAGCAAGATATTATACAGACTGGCTGACCTTGCAGATACCAGCCAGCAGTGTCAGAACACGGGAGGTACGTACAAAGCAGACAGGTAAACTGCATGATACGGTGAACCTGAGGTTAACTCACTTTGAAGTCACACACAAAGTACTCCTTGCCACTGACGGCAATGTCCGACGGCTCACGCATGAAGTCGCTGCAGTCGAACCAGCGGATGAGGTCACCAGTTTCCGAGATACAGAACACTGTCGGCGAGACGCTGTCGACTGCGACAATGTACCCTAATGTATCACAACACCATCATCAGTACATATCAACATGTTATTACTCTGTAGGAACATTTATAACTCTCGACTCCAGTTAAGTATTACCAAACTACACCAACTGAACGGCTCCGTGAAAGAATTGAATACGTTCCACAACTATGAAACTGAGAATATCACTCCTAAAGCCAGTGACGTGGCAGAAAACCTGCAATTATATCGAGTTGTTCGGTTCTTCCGCCCGAGATCGTCATCGACGCATTTAATGTTATTCTCTGAACGTCCGCCGATATATGCGTCGTGCATGATGATCTCGGGTAGAAGAACCGAACAACATGTTATAATTGGTTTTCTGCTGCGTCACTGGCTTTACGAGTGATTTTTGTTCGCCGAAAACGTCTGCCGATTATATGCATCATGCTTGACGATTTCGGGCGGAAGAATGGAACAACACGTTATAATAGGTTTTGGAGAGTTGGCTGCAGTCAATTACAATACGTAGACATTCACTCAGTATATTAACCGAATAATTAATATTTAAGTAATAATATTTTAAAACACTAAAATATGACACTCCCTTCCACCATTAAACAGAACACAGGAATAGAACACCATTAAGTGATGGGTGGAAAAAAGAAATACTTTGAGATGTTCGGTTCTTTCACGGAGCCCTTCAATTTATGCAGTTTAAAACACTGTGCATTATGCTTCACTGACTGGATACACCAAATAGGCTTCCAAGGGCAGTGTTGCCACTTCTGAAGCAAAACCGCCTGCATAGCCTGGCAGTGGACACGATTACTGTCATTTAAGTCTACGTTTTGCCCACTTTTATGCAATTTCAGTATTTTCAGGGAATATTTGCTTTTTTCAGGACATTTAAAGACAAAAAATACAGAATTTTCAGCAATTTCAGGACAAGTGGGAGGACTGCCAATGTGTGTTGAATAAGACTTACAGCATGAGCTAACACTAAGACTAAGGACACACCCTGCGTTGTGATCGCCAGTCCAGCGACAATATCGATGTAGCGGATGGCAATCTTCTTGATGAACTGGCCGTTCTTGGTGAAGATCTGCATGCGAGAGCGCTCACTGCCGCGGTCACAGACGACATACTTTCCCGACGTGCGGATCACTGCCACCTTCCGTGGGTACCACAGCTGTCCTTCTTCACGACCTACACACACAGGCATGGGTACCACAGCTGTCCTTCCTCACGACCTACACACACACGCATCCAATTACACCACTTTAACTGCCTTTTTGCCATGTGAACCTCGGTTAGCCGGTTGCCCCTTTGATTTTTCCTTCTCAATTTATTCCTAGACTGCATTTTCCTGAAAACTCCCTTCACTGCTAATCCCTTCAGTGCTCTGACGCTGCTGGTTGGGCAACAGGAAGGGCATCCGGCCTGTAAAAATGTCGGGTTTTGATATGTTGGTGGTGACGATTTGACTGGAGCTTTGCATATCTTACGGCTCTGCTTGTCACCACCACTTCCTTCATCTTTAGCTTCAGTAAAATCCAGAATGGAGGCATCCTGGTACCGGCCCACCCAGGTTGTCCTGGAAAATAGCCGTTAAACGAGCGTAAGTAAAAGGTCGATTTATATAGCACATTATCGCCGAAACCCCTAATGCGCTGAACGTAGTCGTCGTCATCGTTGTGGTCTGCATTCTCCTGAAACAGGTCCAAACTTTTCATACCCTCCTTGACACAGTCCTACCTAGTCTTCCTCGGACGACCTCTTTGTCTTGTTCCATCAACATCCATCGTCATATCCAATGGACATCATCCTTACATTCAACATGACCAAACGATCTTAATCTACCTTCTTGATAATCAAACTCACTTGACTCCAGTACGAGCAGTTCTCCTTTCTTTCAACTTAAAACCATGCATCCATCTAAGCATACTCACTTCAGTACTATCTTTATCTCATGCTCCTTCTTCATTGGCCAAGTCTCACTGCCATGTATGAAACAGCTCTTGACACAACACCTTTCAATATCGATGAAAATCCTTTCTCAGATACCCGTCTCCGAAATGACCTATACTGTGTTGAGTGGGACGTTAAACTCTAGTATACCATATCATACCTTTCTCAGATAGTATGTTAGCCTACTACAATGAAGAAAACAGAGAACTTAACAAACAGCAAATACAAATAACTACCACAAGAATACAAAAGATCAGACAATTACCCGGAATGCCAAACTGATATTTGAATTCTCCAGACTTTTCAAACACTTGGATTCGGTGGTTGTTGGTGTCGGCCACTACGATATCCTCATCCATGCCGAGACAGAAGCCATGCGGTGAATTGAACTGGCCTTTTCCAGGACCGAGCTGACCAAACTTGCACCTGTGAACAACTAGCTTGTAACTCATAACATGCTGATGACTAAAATACGACGAAAAGTCAAGTTCTCTTGATACATTTTCTTCCTACTAACGGCTATTTCGTACTTGGCCTAAATTCAGATTTTGTTTTACTGGTCCACTTCTCCAGATATCCGAGGTCATGGAGGTCCCAAAAGGTTTCCCAAAACAGAATCTTTGGAGATTACAGATCAGATGTCCTTCCTGTCACAACCTCAAAAGTACATCATTTTAGGTCAAAAAGTAAAACAGCAAATAACTACAATTTTCTATGCCAAAAACGAAATTCGTTTGGTGTGTGATAGCAATCATTCACTAATGTTACACAGTATCACTATAGTGATGGGTGTCAGGAAGGGATCTGGCCCGTAAAACATCGTGATCCAGAATATTTAAAGATTTTCAAATGAAGGGGGGATCTGGCAATCATCATGACAAGGTGATCACGAAACACAGGATGGTTAGACAAAAGCTAAGACAGACAAGAGGGTTGTAGTATAACTGAAACTGGAATAGAAAATTTTAAACAAACTGTACTGTTTTTATCAGTGCTTTAAATGCCACAGAATTCTGAGCCAATGGATGACGATAATGAACGAACTGAGGGAGAGACGGACGTAAATGACGACGATGAATATGACACAACCATGATCATGATGATACAACCAACGTAGGTGGCCAGAAAAGCAAGTCAACTCAGAGAAGCACCTGATCTGCATTGCGGTGATCTTGCCGGAGCTTCTGGCACGCACGACGCCAGCTTCATCGCTGCTGGCATACGAGTGCACTGATGGCGGAGCAGGCAGAGGAACCGAAGCACTTACAGTAACACCTGCGCCACACATCACTTCCACTGTCTCGGACAATAAACACCGGTTTTATACGGCATCTCTGTCGCAGAAGTCCCGAGCCAGCAGTCAGTTGCAGCTCATGATGCGAGTGGCACACCAAAATAATCTCATACAACCTTCTAATGCCCTCCCGAACGAAAGCATTACCATCTATTGACCAATACAGCTGACTATTTGGAGGAAAACAAAGGCTGGGCTACGATGCTCCGGCTGACAGTCGAACCTGCATCAGTGCAAGATGTTCTGCCATTTTACTACCTCGCCACCACTGCTCTGGACGTTATAAACTACATACAACCTCTTAATGCTGAAAAATAAATCCTCAGAAGTGGAACCCACTGCTATCAAGCACGTAATTTGGACTGGATTATGAAAGCAAAATGTGCACATTTCCAGATACAATGTCAGTTTACTACAGCAGCCGTGCGTTTTTTAACGTGAGCGCTCGCTTGTAACCGTTCCATTCCCTAAGAAACGTATCGTTCGCGGCGAACTGTTTCCGTAGAACAGAAGTAAAATGCGGTTAAAAACTTGCACTCTTGCACAAGTTTGACGACAACGATGCAGATGTTGGCATAACTGTAGGGAGCATAACAACAGGAATTGTCCAGTTTCAGGCAAACTAACGCCCGCGGAGGTCGCTGCTTCAAGTTCGGGTTCGGTTTTCATGCCAGCGGCAGTGGGCGTGGCTCCAGCGCCAGCGGTAGCGGGCGTCTCGTCTCACCGCTAGCCTCCTCAAACGACCGTTCGCGAGCGCTGCGACCGTCACAAGTGAACGTAGCGTTTCCCAACGAGAACACAGAAAACGTTCGCGTTAAGAAACGCACGGCAGTTGAGGCTACACAATGTTCTACTATGAGTAGCTATGTAGCTGTATGTTCTCTAGTTGCTATCTGAATTAGAACTAAATATCTGCCATAGTATTTTTCTCTCTTATAAGCAATATGCCAAGTACTTTGTGGGCCTAATCGTGTAAGAACTTTTAGTGTAAAGTTCTCCGCCAGCAATAACATGTTCTGTAAAGCTACTGAATCAAACCATGCGCACCTCATGTGGTTTTGCTATGCTTAGTTAAGTTGCTTTGCTTCGCACTGTAGCAATTTATTTAATCGCTTACAGTTCTTATTTTCCGCTATCATTATGGTGAATAAAGATGTATAATAAAGACTACGTAATGTTTTACTGAATCAAAGAATGCAAACTGTTCCATCTTCAATCAATCTGTTGACTTCTCTCCATACATCAGAAAGAAGAATCTTTAGCAGACCTGACATAGCCTGCAATGAAGACAGAAATCTTGGCCATCTGAACAAAAGCCAAGAATGCATGTCAGTTTGTGTCATTGTATGAACTTAGGACGGGTTTGGTTGGGTCGAGTCGTGAGTTGTACTCTTATTCGGGTTACTACAGATGAGGGTCGGATTGGGTCTGCCTTGTGACTAATGACATAGGCCTCTTCATACAGCCTCTGAAATAGCAATAATAAAAGATGGTGGAACGATTTTAGTTAACACGATATCAACCTGCATCATTAAGAGGTGGCATCAGAGGCTGAGCACGTGCTGATACAACCGAGCGAGCCAGTGTCGATGCAGAGTTATTCACATTCAGTCCCGTTATTGGATGACCGCCGACAGTCAGCTGTCCTGAAAACATGTTTCATGATCTCCACAGTTACTAAATTGTTAGCATTTTCTACACAATGTAAAATGACGCAGAATATTAAGACGTGGTCGAATGGCCTCGGGGACATGGCCTTCCCTGTGTCTAGAAATAACCATGCTTCTTTAAACACCGTGAAAACCCAACCTGGAGTATTGCTGTAGAGCTTCACTGGGAAACGCCCACAGTCACACTATTGAAACCCACAGATTAGAAGGTTCAGCCAGCCGATATGACCTTTGAACTTTCTTCCCAAAATGGGATATCAATTGCACCCACAAGGGAAAATATTTTCATCATATCTGAAGTTCCTATTATCTACCGTTTGGAACGTATAGTCTCAAATAGGACGAACAGACTGCGAAACAACTTCATTCCCTAATACAGCCGTCTGTGGAGGGAGCCACATAATGTGTGAAAGAGATAGCAAACGGAATACATGTAGGCGGAAAAAAGTTAAGCTGCATGATCTGCGTGAGCACAACATTGACAGACTATGCTACTACCTTGGGGTCTATCATTGGGGATATTTTTTGCAGTCTAATGACGTTGAGTACATATATTTCCACTTTGCTGATATTGTTCTGCATATTTTGTCTGAGTGTGTACCAGCAAAAACTGTAGTGCTAGGACCTAAAGATCCACAGTATGTTACTCCGTTGGTGAAAATGCTTCTGAAACGGCGCAACCGGCTACGTAGACAAGGTCGACATGATGAGGCAAATGTTGTTGCACAGAAAATTAACAATTTAATTACAACTAATCGATCATCTAGTCTTAATAAACTTAGTTCTGTCAGTACTAAAGAGCTGTGGGCAGCAGTCAATAAAACCAGGAACTCTGCCAACAGCATTTCTTTATCAGCCCTTCTGCGGGACCCAGATGTCATCAATAGTCATTTTGCTAAAATTGCATTTAAAAATTCATATGACCATACAGAACTCGATGGCTTTCGACGAAAGTGTAATAGCGAAAACTTTGATCCTCTAAGCAACATTGAGGTTGAAGCTTTATTAAGGAACATATTATATTAAGATGTCTGCTGCTGGCTGTGATGGGATACCAGCTTGGTTGTTACGAAGTTGTTCTTATGAACTAGCTGACATTGTTACCCATATTATTAACTGCTCATTAATTACGGGCAAGGTTCCCAGTTACTGGCTTAATGCCTTGGTCACACCTGTTCCCAAAGTCACTAACCCTGTTAATTTCTTGGACTATCGACCTATATCAGTTACCCCCATCTCAGCAGAATTACTGAAAAGATTGTTGTTCAGCGTTGGCTACAGCCTGCTATCCCGCCTGCTAAACTGTTTGATCAGTTTGCTTTCAAG